>ERZ807291.960-NODE-960-length-48174-cov-40.469607_pt1 | contig 48174 bp, 35 predicted proteins | sample MGYA00521257_ERZ807291 | MGnify/ENA primary metagenome ERZ807291 (study PRJEB31413, sample SAMN03169783) | marine metagenome | biome: Marine; feature: Water; material: Subsurface seawater | place: North Sea | collected 2011-04-28 | depth 1 m m ... | reverse complement strand
GTAACGGATCTATATATAGGTTTGGTGGTACAATTAATGTTTCTAATACTTTAGACCTTACCAGTAATTTAGGTATTGTAAATACATTAACATCAACGTCAAATGGAAACCAATCAACGTTAAATTATGATGGACCATTTTGTATCGATTATGCAGCTATTAGGGATATTGTTTTTTCAAATTCAGTAACTGTGACCGCAGGTCCAAATTCAGTTGATAATGGGAATAATGTTGGAATAGAATTTTTTACCGACAACAATATTACAATACAAAGCTTTACGATTACCTCCTCTATGGGTACTTCTATTGCTGATTTTGAGCAGTCTTCGTTTACCGCTAGTTCAACTACTGGTTTTGACCCTAATATGACTCTTAATTGGTACGTAAACAATCAATTAAAACAAAGCGGTACTTCGACGACTTTCTCTCCAGGTCTTATAACTGAGAATTATACAGTTGAATGTGCTACCGAGCTTCCATATACTGGAGGGCAAACAGGCTCTTGTGCATTTATAGTAAAAGCTAAGAGCAATACCATTAATATGACTGTTTCTAGAAATCCGATTATTAAGGAGACAAAGTTAACTGCAGATAATCAATTTATAAAAGTGAGATTTAGTAAGCCAGTCTTTACAAATAGTAATGGCACAGGTGATTTAATTACAAGCGACTTTAGACTTTACCTAAGCGGAGGTAATGCTACTTTATCAAGTAGCTATCCAACCTCGGTGGTTAAAGACGGAGAGTTTTATAAACTAACATTTGGGTTAAATGGAAAATACAATGGGCAAGAACAAATTACGGTTAAACCTCATGGAGATAGTAATATATATGACAGTGGTGGTTTAAGGGCATATCAAAATACTCAATCAAATAATGTTGTAACACTAAACTACAACCCCCCAATTATTGATGGTGTTTCTGTTAATTCTACTCTAAACGAACTGACAATTATATTCTCTGAGCCCGTTAATGGATCAGATGAGTCACCCTATAATACTCCATTAAAATATAATGTACTCCATCTATCAGTTTCTGGAGGAGCAGCAACCCTTGATACTCCATTACCAAATTCTATCTCTGGAAGTCTAGATACCTATAAGGTAGGTTTTACTTTAAGCGGAACACCAAATGGAAACGAAATTTTTCAAGTAACACCGGTGTACAACTCAATTTTTGACTTGCAAGGTTTTCCTGCAAGTCACCTACAAGACTATAACACAACTTGTACTAATTGTGATACTGACAATGACGGAGTAATTGATGCCAGGGATTTATGTCCTAATACAGTTTCAGGAACAACTGTCGATCAAAATGGATGTAGTAATGATCAAAAGGATACTGATTATGACGGAGTGCCTGATTATTTAGATTTTTGTTTAAATACTACTTTAGGAACTGAGGTAAATTCAAATGGTTGTGCAGAAACTCAAACAAATCAGCAGTCACCAACAATACAGGTTAATAATTCATCTAGTCAAAATGAATCAACCCCGGAGGTAGTTATAGTAAATCCTGAAGATTTAGATGGAGACGGATATTCAAATGGTGTAGATGCTTTCCCCAATGATTTTTCGGAGCATCTTGATACGGATGGAGATGGATTAGGAGATAATGCTGATACTGATGATGATAATGACGGGTTTACTGACAAGGATGAGAGTTTATGTAATACCAATCCCAAAAACAGCAATAGTACACCTTCTGATAATGATGCAGATAAAATTCTTGACTGTGTTGATACTGACGATGACAATGACGGAGTCAAGGATAAGGATGATGCCTTCCCATTAGACGATACTGAAAACTTAGATACGGATAAAGACGGTATAGGCAACAATACTGATGAAGATGACGACGGAGATGGCTATTCCGACCTGGACGAAATAGCATGTAATACCGATCCGCTTAAAAGATCAAGTAGACCTGAGGATTATGACAGAGACCTTAGTCCTGATTGTATCGACACTGACGATGACAATGATGGCTGTTTGGACCAGGACGACCTTTTCCCGTTTAATGAGAGAGAATGTATAGATAGTGATGGAGACGGAATAGGAGATAACGCTGATATGGATGCCGACAATGATGGAATTATTGATTCGCTGGATGACTTCCCTACCGATCCCAATGAAAGTAAAGACACTGATGGGGACGGAATAGGCGACAATGCCGATTTGGATGACAACAACGATGGTTTCCCTGAGGATCCGATAACCAACAGTGCGGGAGAGGAAGTGATTCCAATATTCGTATCAGAGCTCTTAACTCCCAACCAATTGGGAGAGGAGTCCACATGGAGGATCGTAAACATAGACAAATACCCATCGGCCAATGTGAAAATATACAGTCCGACAGGGGTGATTGTTTATGAATCTTGGAGTTACAAGAATGACTGGGATGGAACCGATAAAAAGGGTAAGCCGTTAGCGACAGGTCCTTATCTGTATATCATAGATAGGGGAGTTGAAACGCAAGTTGAAGAAGGGTGGCTATATATATTTAATTAGATGAAAACAATTGGTATTACAGTGGTGATATTATTTGCTTTAACACCAAATAGATCTTTGGCTCAAGTAAATGAAAATTTATTGATGGAGCGTTTTAACATGAACGCTTTTAATCCTGCTTATGCAGGTTCAGAAGGCAGAGTACTCTCTTTTACTACGCGTTCTACATGGCAGGGTGTTAGTGGTGCTCCCAAAATGAATTATTTCTATTTCAGTGGTAATCCGAAAAAGAATCTTGCCTTTGGAATTTCGATCATCAACAACAAAATTTTTATTGATGAAAGAACCCTCTATGCAGTTGATGCCAGTTATCAACTCACCTTGGGAGGAGGAAAGACACTGCATTTGGGGATTAAGGCAGGTGCTCACACTAAGTTCACTGATGTGGAGGCCATTGAACGTTTGACCAATACTCCCAATCCGGCCATTCCAGACATTACCAAAGAGACTTTCCCGGTAGTGGGTTTTGGAGTGCTCTACAAAACTCAGAAATTTTATGCTTCTTTTTCAATACCTAATTTCTTAAATCCCATTAAATATACCGATAACGAATCCTTTATTGGAGATGAAAAACCCTCTACTTACATTTTAGCGGGTTATAAAATTGATGTTGGCGCACTGAATTCATCAATCAATCCATTTGTCAGTAGTAGGAACATTCCGGGGATAGGGAATACAATCCATTTTGGAGGGACCTATGATTTTAAAGAAATCTTTGAAGTAGGGGGAGGATACAAAAGCACGCGATACATGAATGTGATGGCCATAGTTAAAACCAAATTCGGTTTGTCTTTGGCTTATGCTTATGATTTTAGAGGAGCATCTAATGATGTCGAAGTTCAAAGAAGTGGAAGTGAAATTTTCCTTAAGTTTAAGTTTTAAGGGCTTTAAAATTAAGGGGTCAAGGTAGTGTACTATTTTTTAGGTTTTAAACTATCAACTATATAGATTTATCTGGACTCTATACTCTTGAGTGAAGAATGAAAGATCTTGTAAATCAATCTTCAGAAGTCATTCAGATAAATGATTGAAGTTGAAGCATTGACCACCAAACGGATTTTAAATAATAATGATTCTACTACTCGTTTTGCATTATATCCTTCGGATAGTGGAGTTTTTCTTTTTCTTTTAGTAAAATAAAAAGTCGTGTAATCAAACTTTTATTCTAAAGGCTTTATTAAAGTGTGATATTATCATTCACCCTTTTTTGCCATTCTAAAATGCGCTGTTTTAGAACAGTGATAGTATCTTGATATTTGGATTCGTAAAAGAGATTATTTTTTTCTTTAGGATCATTTTCAAGATCGTACAATTCAGAGAGATCAAAGTCTTGAGCACTGATGCTCAACTTCAAACCATTATGGGTTACCACCGTTCTTATATTCTGAAGCATAGCTTTATCACAATCTTTCTGTATGGTGGGACATTCGTTGTATTTTTTTCCGTTGGTTGGATTTCCGTCTGCAGTAAAATCAGTATTCCATTCGATGAAAACATCACTTGATTCAAAATCAAAAAGATTTTTTCCAGGTAAATTAGAGGGAACCGTTTTTCCAAAAAGTTTCAGCAGTGTAGGGACTATATCAATTTGACTTACTGGATAGGATACTTTTTTGGCTTTGTAACCTGGGGCTTTAATGATCAAAGGAATTCTGGAGGAAGCATCGTACATAAAACGTTTTGGAACAATTCCAAATTTTCCCATCATTCTGCCGTGTTCACTGGTAAAAACAACAATGGTGTTCTTGTCAAGACCCAACGATTTTAGTTTCGACATGATCTTACCTACGGACAAATCAACTTGATGTACCAGTCCCCAATACTTTTTCATTTCCTCTCTTAATATCCCCATTTCATTATTTTCAGAGGTTTTTATATTACGATGCGGTTCGTTGATTCTGATTATTTTATTCCTCAGCGGTTCCTTTTCTGGAATATAAGTTGAATAAGTCTCATCCAGTTGAACGTCGTCAATATTGTGTAAGTCATTAAAAGGGCCATTCACTGGGGTGTGAGGTTCTAAAAATCCGAGATATAGAATAAAGGGTTTGTCCCTGTTTTCCTCCAAAAAATCAAGTGCCTTTTTCTCTACAAATGCCGATTTTGTATGTTCATATGGAAGATTGGAACAAAACTCTCTAGAAAAGGTTTTCTTACGAAGAACATCTTGTTTATAACCCAGCTCAATCAACCACTTGTGATAATCACTGTATCGAATCCCTTCTATTTTCGCTGTAGCATCCTCCTTATGATGGTAACGGTCTTCAATACTGATTTTTTGTTTAAACCCATGAGAAGGATCTATTTCCTTTCCTAAGTGCCACTTGCCTATATAGGAAGTTTCATAAGTATCATCTCCGACCAATTCAGGAAAAGTTTTGATTCGCTCATCAAGTGGAATTTTATTCATTGTAACTCCTGTTTGATGGGGAAATAAACCTGTTATGATTGCAGATCTGTTGGGCGAGCAAACTGGTTGCGTAACATAGGCCCTTTCAAAAACAACGCTTTCGTATCCAAGCTGATTCAGATTTGGGGTAATAATTTTATCATTACCGTAGTGAACAGATGTGTCATATCGTTGTTCATCAGTAAGAATAAAAACCAAATTGGGTTGGGGACTTTTTCTTGAACAAGAAAAGAGAATTAAGCTGAGTAGCGTTATGGATTTAATCATTTTTATAAAAGATATTAGAGGAGTTTAATTTTTAAAGTTACACTTCCAAACAAATTAATCTTTAACATTCACTTTCTTATCAAATTTACTTTCAAATATTTTTATTGGATCATAATCGGAGTCATTATAAAGTTTTTGTTGTCTGGGGATTCGGCTGTATGGATAGTAATCAAAAATTTCACCATTACCTAAAATTCTTGGATCCTGCTGTTCAACTAATTTTTGTTCCAATTTTATCCAAAGACTGTCCTTTATTGTTTTATAATTGGGATTGTCAGCCAAGTTGTTTACACAATCCGCATCCTTATTGATTTCATACAATTCTTCCAGAGGTCTTTTTCCAAAATTCATCTCATAGAATTTTCCTAAATTTTCGTCATTTTTAAGCTCGAGGATTCGTTGTTTGGTGGGAGAATTATCACAGTTCAAAAATCCGTATTCAGGATTTCCTACGGGCCATCGTGAAGGCAATAAGTTTCTAACATATAAATAGTGGTCAGTCCTGATTGCTCTAACAGGATAGGCCAGAGAGTATTGGTTTCCTTCAACTCTACCGATATCGTGTCGTTCCTTTCCCAAAAGGGTGTGGTTTCTCTCTGGATCAATCCTTCCTTGATCCGATGAAAGCAATTGCTGTTTAAAACTCTTTCCTGTCATTTGTTTTATTTTTGGAACTCCAGCAAGTTCCATAAGGGTAGGGGCGATGTCAGGAAAGGTGATGAAGTCGGATACAACCCTCCCTTTTTTAATTTTGTCTTTCCAAAAAGCAATCATGGGGACACTAAAACCTTCCTCGTAAATTTGGCCTTTTACCCGCGGAAATGGCATGCCATGATCTGAGGTGACAATGATTAGTGTATTGTCAAGGAGTTCATACTCCTTCAAATATTCAACCGCCTCACCTAAATGCTTGTCAAACCATTCTACTTCGATATCATAGTCCGCCATATCCCCTACAATTTTGGGATCATTGGGATAAAATTTAGGCACCTTTATTTTTGAAGTATCTCTTTTTTCCTTCTTCCACGAGTCTATCTCATAGGCGCGGTGAGGCTCATGGGTTCCCAGCCAAAAGCAAAAAGGAGTTTCTTTGGGAATCTCTTCTAAAAAATTTGCGAAATTTCCAGCATAATTTTTTTTACTGATTCCAGCATAGGGAGGATTGAGCTTTTCCCCTTTGTAGAGATGTCCAGCAGGATTCAAATCGCTCTCTGAAATATCCAAACCTTTATATACACCTGGACCCCATCCTTTACCTGTATATCCTACAAAATAGCCTGCTTTTTCCAAGAGAAAAGGATAGTATTTCCATCGATCGTCTAGATAAGGCCTGTGATTAGCAGCTTCCTCCAGTTGCCAAGAGTATCTCCCAGTCAGGATTGCAGCTCTTGCAGGGGAGCACTTTGGATTGTTGTTGTAGGCATTGGTGAAAACAACTCCTTCTTTGGCCAAAGCATCAAAAGCGGGTGTTTCGGTTGATCTACTTCCATAGGCTCCAAAACTCCTTTTGGAAGCATCATCTGCTATAATAAAAAGGATGTTTGGTCTTCCCGCATCTTTTTCAGCCCGACAGCCGGTTAAAAAGATTAAAAACAGTAGGGGAATCAAAGTTATAAGGAGTCTGTGAATCATATTTTTAATCATTAAAGTAGTCAAGTAGCAATCTGCCCAATCATCAATTCAAAACCGACAAGTTGTTTAATTTATGAATTTTATAAGCAGCCTGATGGCTCATCTTAGGGTTCGAGTTCGATGACCATTACCGACTTACCTTTAATTTCCAACTGATTTTCAAGTTTGATTTTCTTTTCTTCTAGAACTTCAAACCCTTCCGAATATCCTTCTATTGCCTGACTGTAACGGCTCAGATTAATGGTTTGAGTGCGATTGACCCTATTGAATATTACCCAAACTTTTTTGTTGTTGTAGGTTCTGAAATAGCTGTAAATTTCGTCCCAACCCCCTTTCTTGGGAGCATATTGAATTAATTTTCCATGATGAATAACTTCATTATTTTTCCGCCAATTCAATAATTTTTTAAAAAATTCCAGTGTTTGCTTTTGGTCTTTGTTCAATCCTTTTCCAGTAAAAGCATTCACTTGATCATTTGGCCATCCACCGGGAAAGTTGGATCGAATCAGTCCGTGATTTCCAGGGTTTTTGTTGCTGTTCATTAGAATTTCGGTACCATAAAAGAATTGGGGTATTCCTCTCATGGTGAGATAGTAAACGACTCCCATTTTAAACAAGTCTAAATCATTATTGACTTGAGTAAAAAATCGAGTCATGTCGTGATTGTCTGGGAAAATAACCAAATTATAAGGGTCTGGATAGAGGAAATCATTGGCCAACATTTTGTAGGCTTTTATAAATCCTTTTCCCCAACCATAGTCGTCATTAAGAGATTCGATAAATGCTGATTGAAGGGGAAAGTCCATCAAACTGGGTAAATAAGAAACATAGCCATCGTGATTTACTTTTCCTTTTTGCCAATAGGAAGTGATGGCGATGTTGGTTGACCATTCCTCTCCAACCATATTAAAATTAGGGTATTCTTCCATTATGGCTTTAGTCCAGTCGCCCATAAAATCCCGGTCGGAATAGGGATAAGTATCCACTCTGATACCTGCAATAGCTGAGTATTCAATCCACCAAATGGCATTTTGGATAAAGTATCTTGAAACCATTGGGTTTCTTTGATTCAAGTCTGGCATTGTTTTGACAAACCAGCCATCGGAATGCTCTTTTTTGTCGATTTCAGAAGCATGAATGTCCTGAATAGATTCTCTGTTGTGCGTCGTATTTCTGTACCCATCTTGATGGTTAAACCAGTCATGGGTCGGAGGATCTTTAAAGAACCAATGCTCGCTACCACAATGATTGGGGATGAGATCCATGATGATTTTGATCTCTTTTTGGGCGGCTTTATCAACGAGTTCTTTAAATTTTATATTGGTTCCGAAACGGGGGTCTACCCTGTAATAGTCGGTGGCGGAATATCCATGATATGAAGCTTTCTCCATATTGTTTTCGAGGGCTGGATTCAGCCAAATGGCTGTAAATCCCAAATCATCCAGATAGTCGAGATGATCAATAATTCCTTGGAGGTCTCCGCCGTGTCTATCGAAATCTCCTGGACCCAGTTTTTCCAACATTCCCTCCATCTCGTCGTTTTCAAGATCACCATTTGCAAAACGATCAGGTGTGATGAGATACATAACATCAGATGAATTAAAACCCTGAAGTTGAGCTGCATTTGGTTTTCTTTCTAGAAGTTGGTATTGGTGGGTGTATTTTATTTTTTTACCCTTGTAAAAGTCAATAGGCATATAGCCTGAAGAGGCCTCAGCACCAATTTCTAAATTCAGAAAAATATAATTGTCGTTTTGGACGCGATCTGTCGAAATCAACCTAACCCCTTCAGCATCAATTTTGGGCGTATACTGTGCAATATTCTCCCCATAGACAAGTAACTGGATTTGGGACATTTTCATCCCTATCCACCAAAAAGGGGGCTCTACTTTTTGAATTTGGCCGTTGAGTGGAACCAAAAACAGGATTGAAAGTATTAGTAAAACTTTTTTCATAATGTTGGGTTTAATTTTTTTGAAGAATTCACAGTAATGGGCTGATCATTTAATAAGATCTCTAAAGGTTCCTCACCCTTCCATTGGAATGTGGATTCATTATTTTCATGATGAATGGATAGTACTTCCCCTCTGTAATTGATTTTTAGGGAAAGCGAATTCCAATGTAGAGGTAGTTTGGGCTTTAGGGACAATAGCCCGTCTTTAATTTTTAAACCAATAAATCCGATAACAATACTCATCCAGGTACCTGCCATACTTGTAATATGAAGACCTTCTTCAATCTCTCTGTTATAGTCGTCAAGATCGAGACGTGAGGTGCGTAAATACAATTCGTAGGCTTCTTTCATTTTATCCAAACGCACTGCAAGTATGGAATGAATACAAGGGGATAGCGATGATTCGTGTAAAGTAAAAGGCTTGTAAAAATTGTAATGGTTTTCTAATTCTTTATGGGTAAAGTCGTCTTCAAAAAAATAAAAACCCTGAAGTGTATCGGCTTGCTTGATGAAAGGGGATCTCAAAATTCTGTCCCAGGACCAATTTTGATTAATCGGCCTTTGATCTTCGTCTAGTTGGTCAACGGTCATCATTTCTTTATCCAAAAAACCGTCTTGTTGTAAATAGACATTGTATTTAGCATCGAATGGTAAATACATTTTGTCAGTGATTTCGAGCCATTGGTCAATTTCCTCTTCCTTTAAGTTAGTTTTTTCGATTGTATTATGCAATTGCTCAGGCCATTGGGTTTTCCCTTTATGAATTTGTTTGATGGTATATTTTAGTGTCCAACGTGCGATATAATTGGTATACCAATTGTTATCGACATTGTTTTCATATTCGTTAGGCCCAGTGACACCCAAAATCACATACTTATTTTTTTGATTAGAAAAGTTGACCCTTTGGCTCCAGAATCGTGAAATGGCAATAAGCACCTCGAGACCCTTTTCAGGAATGTATGAAGTGTCATTGGTAAAATTTTCATAGTTGTAAATGGCATGGGCAATTGCACCATTACGATGTATTTCTTCAAAGGTAATTTCCCACTCGTTGTGACATTCTTCTCCGTTCATTGTAACCATCGGGAATAGCGCTGCACCTCCTTTAAAACCTAATTTTTCGGCATTTTCTATTGCTTTGGGCAATTGGTTAAAACGGTATTTTAAAAGATTCTTGGCCACTTCAGTTCCTTTGGTGATCATGTAAAAAGGGAGGCAATAGGCCTCCGTATCCCAATAGGCACTTCCTCCGTATTTTTCGCCTGTAAATCCTTTTGGTCCAATGTTCAATCTGTCGTCTTTACCGGTGTAGGTCTGATTGAGTTGAAAGATGTTAAACCGAATGCCCTGTTGAGCATTTAAGTCACCCTCAATAACAATGTCAGACAATTCCCAAATCCGAGCCCAACAATCGGAATGATCCTTACAAAGAGATTGAAAACCTTTCTCCAATGATAAGTTGATTTTTTGTTTTGCGACCGATTTAAGTTGTTGCTCTTGGTGATGGAGGGAGGTGACATAACCCCCGTATTTGGTAATGGAAAGTTGATCTCCTTTAGAAAGGTTTATGGATTTAGTGAATCCCAGTTTATTCTCATTGTTAAAGTTTTTATGCGGATTCCCCAACGGATTTCCGTTTAAACGCAATTCAGCATGCATATAGGAGCATACATGAAATTCGGTTTTGAGAGTTTTGGATAATAAATATGCCGATTGATCATTTACCTCAGCCTCCAAATGATTCCAAAAGGGATCATCCCAGTTGCTGTCCTCATTTTTGACTTTTCCATTCAAGTAAGGAGAAATATCGAAGCTAGCCTTTTCACTCAACAATTCTATATTGTATTCAATCGCTCCTGTTTCATCTTCCTTCATGGACAAAAACCGTTTGACAACTGCCTTTAGGTGAATCCCATTGGGCATTTCCAACTCATAAGAACGGGAGTAGAGCCCCGTTTTCATGTTGAGCACACGGTTAAATTGATGAATTTTTTTGGCAGTAAAAAGATCCAAAGGGATTTGATCCACTGCTATATCGATTCCAATCCAATTGGGAGCATTAATCACTTTTGCGAAATAATCAGGATAACCATTTTTCCACCAACCGACTTTAGTTTTGTCAGGATAATAAATGCCTCCTATGTAGCTGCCTTGAAAGCTAGGGCCTGAATAATGTTCTTCAAAATTGGCTCTTTGCCCCATGGCTCCGTTTCCAATACTGAAAATACTCTCAGAGGCTTTCACACGATCAGGATTGAATCCCTTTTCAACGATTTTCCAAGCATCCTCCGAAATGTATGATTGATTCATCACGAATTTTAGTTATTGATTTGAGTTGACAGTTTTTTTAAATTATATTTTTCAAATGATTGAATATGGGCATTGCAATTCAAAAGATCAGAACTCCCAATACCGATGTTCTTCATTCCAGCATTGAGGGCGGCTTGAATTCCTGCCTGAGAATCTTCAAAGACCACACAATCAGAAGGATTGATTTTCAGAAATTGGGCAGCCTTGAGAAATACTTCTGGATGGGGTTTGGATTTTTCCACCATATTTCCATCCACTACAATTTGAAAAAGATCAATGATTTGAAGTTTTTGGAGAATTATTTTAGCATTTTTACTTGCAGAGCCAACGGCCAATTTCAATCCTGTTCGACGACATTCGTCAATAAAACTAACAACCCCCGGAAGGGCATCTTTATGGCTTAATGACTCACAGTAATCTAGATAAAGAGTGTTTTTTTGCTCCGCAAAATCTTCTAATTCCTTTTCAGAAAAACTTTTTCCTGCCCATTTTGCAATTTTTTGCATGGCATTTTTCCTACTGACTCCTTTGAGTTTTTCGTTTTGATCAACGGATAAATCAAATTTCCACTGGGATGCGATTTGACACCACGCTTTGTAGTGCAAATGAGCCGTATCGGCGATCACACCGTCGAGGTCAAAAATCAAACCTTTTATATTTAAGTTAATATTGATAGCTGATGACATTTTAATCTTTTATCAAAAGGTTAGAGAATGCCGAAAGAAGTAGTGAAACTCCAGCCACTACCATCGCATAGATTGGAGCAGCTCCCAACAAGTTGCTTAGGAAATTAACACCACCCAAAGCAGCAAAAATTTGAGGAATCACAATAAACATATTGAAAAGACCCATCATAATTCCCATTTTGTTGGGGTCAATAGCACTAGACAACATGGCGTAGGGCATAGATAGAATACTTCCCCATGAGATTCCGATGAGAGAAAACCAAAGCCATAATAATTTTGGATCTGGCACTAAGTACATCATCAAAAACCCTAGACCTCCCAATATAAGTGAAGCCATGTGCAACAATTTGCGGTTAACTTGTTTTCTAGATGCATAAAAGGTTAACAGCAACGCAAATACCATTGAGGAAAGTCCATAGACTCCCATATTGGCGCCAACTTTATTGGATGCTTTTTGAAATTTTTCGTTTTGGATTTGAAAATCAGCGGTTGAAGTAGTTTCTGAAAAATCAAAATTTTCCTTGATTGGAGCAGGGGCTTTGTACACATGTTCTGTCAGTGCTGGGTTGGCCAAACTCCACATAGAAAAAAAGGCAAACCAACTGAAAAACTGAACCACACCTAATTTTAGCATGGTTTTGGGCATATTGAATATGTTGTCAAAAATTTCACCAATAGCACTTCTTTTCTGCTTTTTGAGATTAGCTCTGAATGCGTCTATGTCTTCTGGAGGTGTCTCTGAAGTGGTCATTACCGTATAAAAAATACTCCCCAAAAAAACGACAGCACCAATACCAAAGGCAACTTTAACAGACAGGGGTACGACCCCAGGAGAAGCAGCATCACTCAGACCCAAAGAAGATACAAGCCAAGGTAAACTACTAGCGATCCAAGTCCCTACACCAATGATAAGAGCTTGTACAACAAAACCATAGGTTCGCTGTGCTTCAGGAAGCTTATCGGCTACCAATGCTCTAAAAGGCTCCATACTAATATTGATGGATGTATCTAATATCCATAATAACCCAACTGCCATCCACAAATAGGGGGAGTGAGGAATAAAAAGCAGTGCAAGAGAACTCAAAATGGCTCCCACCATGAAATAGGGTCTTCTCCTGCCCCATCTGTGGTGCCATGTCCTGTCGCTCAAATAACCAATGATGGGTTGCACCAACAAGCCGGTCAATGGAGCCGCCAACCATAGGAGGGGTAATTCATCTTTTGATGCCCCCAATGTTTGAAATATTCGTGACATAAAGCCACCCTGCAATGCATAGCCAAACTGAATCCCTAGGAAACCAAAACTCATGTTCCAGATATCCCAGAAACTCAAGTGTTGCTGTTTCATAATTCAAAAATTAAATTATGACAAGCACAACGCTTATCAAAAAAATTAAAAAGAGTGTGTGAAATTTTTTCGAGCACTCAAACTTAGTGGATTTTTTTTAAAAACCAAAAAATCAAGTAGATTCTCTTTCGACTATGGTCGTTTTAATAACGTATTCTTTGAATACAGATTCCTCTTCGTCCTCTTTTTCGAGTCTATCGATCAACTTAGTGGCAGCTACTTTCCCTATTTCTTCTCCATGTTGTTTTACTGTTGTAAGAGTAGGACTGGAATATTTTGAAATGAGTCCATCGGTAAAACAGATGATACTGACCTTTTCTGGAACGGCAATGGAAAGCTTTTTTAGTACTTTAAGAGCTGCTCCGGCATAAATTTCATTGACCGCAAAAATTCCATTGATCTTATCGTTTTTACCAATAGCCCGCTCAATATTTTTTTCCAAAATAGACATGTCATTGTCAGAATTTTGAGTGTCAACAGTTTTAATGATGAGGTCGTTGTCCAATGGTAAACCATTATCTTGGAAAGCTTTAATATATCCTTGAGCCCTCAATCGTCCTACATTTACAAAATCTTGTGTGGTCAACAATAGAATTTGTTGCTTGCCCTTTGAAATTAAAAGTGTTGTTGCATCGTAGGCACCTTTGACATCATCCACAATGACCTTATCACATTCAATTTCAGGAACAATTCTATCAAAGAGAACAACGGGCATCCCTTGCCGAATGGTTTCGTTAATGTGATGATAATCTTGATTCTTTAGGGTTTCTCTAGAAAGTGACATAATAAAACCATCGATGAGTCCACCAGCGAGGGTCTCCAAATTAACTACTTCTTTTTCAAAGGACTCATTGGATAAAGCCACTACCACATTATACCCCTGTTGCATTGCGATTTGTTCAATGCCGTTAATGACCAGTGCGAAAAAATAATGAAGTACATCAGGAATTATGACTCCTATGGTTTTGGTTTTTTTATTCTTAAGACTCAAGGCGATGTTGTTGGGTCGGTATCCCTTTTGTTTGGCAAAAGCTTTTATCCGCTCTCGAGTCTCCTCTCCAATTTCGTAACTGTCTTTTAAGGCTTTAGAGACAGTTGAAATAGAAACATTCAACTCTTGAGCCATTTTCTTTAATGTAATTTTATTTTTCACTTCAATTGCAAAAATAGAAATAGATCACCATTAATAATTATGATTATTATTAAATAGTGGATTATTTTTAATAATACTACAAGGTTTTCGTTATTTAACTATAAGGTTGTAGTAGTTTTTTTTTTACCGCCACCGCTATTTTAATAAAAAATTACATAAGTTTGGAGAATTGTGTGTGCGAAATAATAGAATTGACAACCAAATTAATTTTAAACATTTGAAAGTGGTAGTCATTAAAGGGTTAAGGTATTTTATACTCCCTATTATGATAGTCTCCTTTTAACAAAATCTTTTAATTATTATTTAGTTGTTAATCGAAATACTTGTGATTAATAAAACATTATGTGTTTTGTCGACAAGTTTTCGAGTAAACGCATTGATTTAGAGCATCAGTGAAGTGATTTAATTAATTAAAACAATTAAACTAAAAGTATGAGAAATTTTTTAATAGTCTTTTTCATGTTTTTCATTTGTTTCCAGGCCTTCTCTCAAGAGATCAGTGGTACCGTAATGTCCGATGGTAAACCAATACCAGGTGTAAACATCATTAATAATACAGACGGAAAGGGTACACTAACTGATTTTGACGGAAATTTTACTCTTGAGGAGGTTTCGCCAGGTGATGAAATTGAATTCAGTTATCTTGGTTTTGAAAGCCAAAAGATTGTCTTTGGTGGACAAACTGAAATCAATATCTCATTAAAGGAATCCGATGAAAAACTAGAAGAGGTGATTGTAACAGGTTATGGTTCTCAGATTGCCAAAAACCTGTCCAGCGCTATTGTTAGAGTTGACGGCCAGAAAGTCAAAAATACTGCGCTTGGATCTTTTGAACAGGCCCTGCAAGGTAGAGCCGCAGGAGTTCAGGTAGTTACTGGATCAGGTATGTCTGGAGCTCAAACAAAAATCAGAATTCGTGGTGCTAATTCAGCTATAGCATCTTCTGAGCCATTATTTGTAATTGATGGTATTATTATGGAGTCTGGAGGTTATTTGGATACAAGTAATAATGTTGGATTTATGGATATAGATACTAACATGCTATCTAGCATAAACCCAAATGACATACAATCAATGGAAATCTTAAAAGATGCTGCAGCCACTTCTATTTACGGAGCAAGAGGATCTAATGGGGTAATTTTAATCACTACAAAACAAGGACAATCAGGTGCTACAAAAATTGAAGCCACTTTTGATATAGGTTTGTCTGAAACAACTAGAAAACTTGATTTTGTTAATGCAGAAGAATTTCTTACCCTAGCTCAAGAAGCTTGGTACAACGGTGGTAATGATCCTACCAAATTTTGGGATACAAGTGGCGTTTTGGTTGACGGATTAACTAGAAGCCAAGCACTAGCAACTGATACAGATTGGCAAGATACAACTCTTAAAACAGGGGTAGCCTACAGAGCAAATGTATCAGCTTCTGGTGGGGATGAAAAAACTAAATTTTTCATAAGTGGTAACTTTTTAGATGAAGAGTCAATTTTCGTAGGAAACGAGTATTTAAGATTAAATGGAAGGACTAACCTTACTCATAAAATTAATGACAAAGTAAGCATAGGGTCAAACATGAATTTCAGTTATGTGAATAATTCTCCTGTGCCAGTTCAAGGTGGTGTAGGTATGTCAAATAATATGCTTCCTATACACCCTGTCTACAAAGATGATGGTACATATTTTAACATTCAGAGAAATCCAAGAGCTTGGGTAGATTTATTTACGACTAATACTAAAAATAGAAGTTTCATTGCAAGTTGGTATATAAGATACCAAATAGCTAACGGACTTGACTTTAGGACAGAATACGGTCTAAACAGTATATCCACAAATCAAAAGGCTTACAGTGATGCCCGTTTATCTAGTAATGCTGAAGCACAAGCATCTACTTCAGCTTCATCAAGGAATTCATGGAACTGGAAAAACCTTTTAAATTATAGGAAAAGAATTGGTGATCACAACTTTGACATATTAGCAGGGGTTGAAGCCTCGAAGTCTAAATTTCACATTAACAACATGAAAGGTGTTGGGTTTTCTAGTTCAACATTAAAAACACCTGCTGATGCAGCAGTTTTAACTCCAACTTTTAGTGAAAGTGCCTACACCTTTTTATCTGTACTCTCAAGAGTAAACTATGACTATAAAGGAAAATATCTCATATCATTAACTGCTCGTAGAGATGGCTCTTCAAGATTTGGTAAAGATAGACAGTGGGGTACTTTCCCTGCAGCCTCATTAGGTTATAATATTAGTGAAGAAGGTTTTTTCGAACCTTTTAAAGGGATTTTTAATTTCTTTAAGATTAAAGCAAGTTACGGTATATCTGGAAATGCTGAAATTGGAAATTATCTAAACGAGTCTAGATATACTCAACAAAACTATAATTTACAAAACGGAATCTCTTTATCTAACATTCCTGACGATGAATTAGGTTGGGAATCAGCTGCTCAAACTAACTTTGCAGTAAGTATGGAATTATTTGATGGGAAAATTAGAGCAGATATTGATATTTATCAAAAAGTCACTTCCGATCTTTTACTTCCTTTCCCTGTAAGTATTGTTACTGGTCTGAATAATGTAACTGCAAATATTGGTGAGATGAAGAATAATGGTTTCGAAATTATATTAGGAGCGACTTTAGCCGATAAAGACGATCTTTCTTGGGATGTTGAACTGCAATTGGCAAGAAATACAAATGAAGTAACGGACTTGGGAGGTAATCCAGATGGAATAAATATCCCAGGGTTTGGAAATACAGCTATTTACAAAGGAAGGCCGGTTGGAATTCTAAATATGCCAGAATGGGGAGGAATTGATCCTGCTACTGGAGAAGATCTTTGGGTTCAACAATCAGATGGCATGTTACTAACTACAAGTCAAGTGGAAGGTCAGTTCAATTCTCTACGTGCGTTTTGGGCTGATAACCAGGTTCCTTTTGGAAATCCTTACCCAGATTATACGGGTGGTTTTAGTACTGATTTAAAATATAAAAACTGGAGTGTTAGTGCTTTGTTATCTTTTGCTGTTGGACAAAATTATGTCGCTTCAGGAGAAGTTATCAACTCCAAATACTTCGCTTCATCTATGGATTTGACTCCGTTAAGACATATGTTGGGTAGGTGGAGAAGTCCTGGTGATGTTACTAATATTGGCCAAATAACCACTGATCCTACTCAATGGCCCAGAACGACTCAATACGTGTCTGATGTAGATTATCTTAGATTAAGAGATTTTACATTTACTTATTCATTTGATATTCCTGAGGGCAGTCCAATTAAAGGACTTGATCTATATACCAAACTAACAAACTTTTTAACATGGACTAATGCTCAGCCTTGGATGTTTGACCCTGAAAATCTTGTTAGAGGAGGTAATACAAATTTGATGGACAAGTGGAAACAAGTTCCGCAGGCAAAAACTGTTAACATAGGTCTTAATCTAAAATTTTAAACTGATGGAAAATATAAAGAAATTTAAAATGAGAAGATTATTTGTTAGTTTATTGACGTTAAGCCTTGTTTTTACTTCCTGTGAAGATTTTTTGGAAGAATACTCAACAATTGGTTTATCAGCAGACAAATTAATTGACATTAACGCGATGAATTCGCTTAATGCAGGTGCATATTCAAATTTGCGTAGTATAACCTCTTACGAACACATGCAGTCCACAACGCTCGTTAGAGATGTTCTTATCAGAAGAAGTGCCAATTGGCAGCCTTGGTTCACCTGGACAGATGCAGGAATGCCACAGATGTTTAATAGATATACAGTTGCATACCAAGCATTCAATAAGATAAATACAGTCTTAAATGCTGGTGTTGACGATATGTATGGAACTGCTGCAGAGAAAGCAAGTGTTAAGGGGGATGCCTACTTTATAAGAGCATTTTGTTATTTCCATCTTAACAATTGGTTCTCTAATCCGACAACAGGAAAATCTGTTCCACTTGTTACAACTGTCATGGGAACAACTGATAGGGTTACCCAGGCTACGCCTGCTGAGATTATGGCTCAAGTAGAAGCAGACATTGAAGCGGCAAGAACCAATTTAGCAATCTCTGGAGGGATTACCTCTTATTCAGCTGCTACAGCAATGGCTGCTAAAATATATTTCTATCATGGGAAATATGACCTCGCTTATGATAGGGCTAACGAGGTGATAACTAGTGGAGGTTTCACTCTCGAGCAAAATGTTGCTGATATTTACACAAAAGGTAATACCTCATCAGAAGTAATTTTCTCGGTAATAACCAACAGAAGTGAAGATACATTTGGCTCAGCTACAATTGGTTTTCAAAACCACCAAGCTGATAATGCAATTGGTATAACCTCACTTAATGCAAATGGAGTACTTGGAAAGCTTAGAGCTGCTGATCCTGGTGATAAAAGGTTTACTGATTTGATGACTGAAAAAGATGGTCTTGTATATACAGATGGTAAATATCTTAATAACAACGTTGACTATATAGGAATAAGACTTGCTGAGATGTATCTTACCAGAGCAGAGTCAAATATTATGGTAAATAATACTGTATCTGCCCAAGACGTTTCTGATGTAAATGCAGTAAAAAATAGAGCCGGTGCATCTGATGTTGTTTCAGTTACACCTGATAAATCTGCTATGCTTGAAATAATTTTCAACGAGAGATCTAAAGAACTCTACAATGAGACTGGGGACCGGTTTTTTAATACCCGAAGACTCCAAAAAAGTATAGTTAATGAAAGTGGAAATGGATTTATTCCATTTTCAGATTACAGTCTTAAACTTTATAATCTGATTCCACAATCCGAACGACAAATACATAATCTTAATTAAACACTAAAATAAATTCAAATTCAATACAATTATGAGAAATATACTCTTTTTAACATTGACACTTACGCTCACAACGCTTATATCTTGCGACGAAGCTGATACATTTGATGTAAGACAAGACGCTCTTGTTGATTACGTCACTGATATCAATGGTACATGGACACTTCACTCTGTTCATAGAGATGGTAGTGATATCACATCACACATACCTTCTGCCACAGGACTAACGCTTCAAGTTGAAGCTGGATCATTTACTTTAGGTTCATCTAATCTTCCATTTCCTACATTGGGTAATGCTCGAACACCATTTAGCTCAGGCTCATGGTCCTTTGATGACGATTATCAACCTACTAGTATCAATTTCACAAATGGCACAGATGTTATTGTAACATCACTTGCTATGCCTCTTTATGCATCTAATAATTCATCAATGGGATTATCATTTTCAATGGGTTGTGGAGCAACTTCATATCAATATAACTTTAAAAAATAATCGAAATGAAAAGATTTAAATTTAATTACAAAACATTTATTTTTGGTTTTTTGGCTTTGCCATTGGTGTTTTTGTTTGTGACTTCATGTTTTGATATTACTGGTGTTACTCAGCCTGCCTCTGCTAAAGTAGGAGAAATTATTACTATAACAGTAAACGTTAATGGTAGTACAGAAACTGAAAGTAATCAGAACTATAAGTTTCTAAGACTCGGTATGCTAGCCCCTAAAAGTTGGGATATAGCAAACAAAGCTACTGTTCGATTTGATTCTGATATTGTTATTTCTGCAGATCGTCCAGGGTCAGGTCCTATGATTGTGGATAGTGGTGACGTAACTTTTTGGGGCGAAAAATCTAAAGGATTAGATGGTAATGAAACTGGTAACAAAGTTGTTGATGACATGAATTCTATTCTCGATATTGGAGAAAACTATGGGGAATCGGAGTGGGTTGCTTTTAGATCTGAAAATCCAGTCGATTTAGGTAGCACAAAAGATGAAAACTTTACTTTTACCGTTACCGTTGAGGTTGGTCCAGACTTCAGTGGGGCTCAACTAGGTTATTGGGTAGGTAGTCACCAAAACGGCTTTAAACAAGAAAACGCTTGGGACGGATCAACTCATACCACACCTGCTGTTTCCCGCCATTGGGATACTTTCTTTGAAAATATCGTAATTACTGGAGCAGGTGCAAGTGCCACTGATCTTACAGGCCCTGCACCAACTTACACGGCAACAGTAGCTGCTGGAGTTGATGGCTATACTTTTGATGACATCATTACCATAGGCTTTGATGCTAAAGAAGGGTATCTTGGAGCTAATACTGCTCTTTACAATGCAGGAGAAGTATACATGTGCGCTACTGCACTTCTAGGAGATGGTACTACTGTTGCTAAAGTTGATAGAAGTGCTGCAGCTAAAATGACATTAAGTGGTGCTGACACATGGTCAAAAACTATTTGGCCTCCAGCATACTTCGGTGTAAACAATCAAATAATTACTGAAATACATCTGAATTTCCAAAATGCTGATGGTTCTATTGTAGTCAAAAATCCTGGCTATGGAACTGATATGGTATTTGGTGAAGTGTGTCAATAAGGATTTGTAGAGTACTTTACATAATTAATTGAGTAAAAGGAGGGCTAATTTATTTAACCCTCCTTTTTACTTTAAACCATAACTAATGACAAGATTATCCATTTTTACATTTCTTCTTTCAAGCTATTTATTATTTAGTCAGGGTAAGTTTATTAATCCTATTATACCTGGGGGATACCCCGATCCCTCAATTTGTAGGGTCGGTGAGGATTTTTACATTGTAAATTCTTCATTTGAATATTTTCCTGGACTACCCATTCATCACAGTAAAGACCTTGTTAACTGGGAGCTAATTGGAAACGGTCTTCATAGGCCTAGCCAAGCCTCAGGAGCGGTTAATCTTGTGGATGTACAAGAAAATGGTGGAATCCACGCCCCTACTATCAGATACAACAAGGGTACATTTTATATCGTAACTACTAACATGTATTCCCAAATCGACCGTGCTAAACCAAATAACACAAAATCCAACACCAATTTTATCATAACGGCAAAAAACCCTGCTGGACCTTGGTCAGATCCCCATGTGATTGAGGGAGCACCAGGAATCGATCCCGATTTATTTTTTGATGATGACGGCAAAGTTTACTTTGTAGGGACTCACAATCCAGGAGACGTAACATCCAATGGAATTGGAGCCATATGGGCACAAGAATTGGATCTGGAGCGATGGAAACTAGTGGGAGACAGACACTCTCTGTGGGAGGGCGCCTGTGACAAAAAACATACTGAGGGCCCCCATATTTATAAAGAAAACGGAAGATATTATCTATTGGTCGCTGAAGGAGGAACGAGTTTCCACCACGCAGTGATGATCGCAGCAAGCGATGATGTTTTTGGCCCCTATGAGACAGGGCTTAGAAATCCCATTTTAACTTCTAGACATTTATCAAAGAAAAATTGGGTACACAGTACTGGACATGCAGACCTTGTTAAGTTAGCAGACGGAAGATGGTTTATGGTAGCCCTAGGGAAAAGAAATGATCGCGACGGTCATTCCAATATGGGAAGAGAAACACACCTGATGCCCGTTGTATGGGAACCTCAGATAGTGCGATGGCAACAAGTCAGTAAAACCAAATGGGAGCCCGTAAGTTATTTATTCCCTGTTGTAGCCCCTGAAACAGGAAAAGTAGAGCGGATCAATCCGCTTCCCTTTCCCGACAAGCACCAATATTACAACGACGCTTTTCATGATAATTTCGATAGTGAAAACTTAACGCCTGATTGGAGTTTCAGAAGAGTTCCTCAGCCAAAAACCTATTCACTTTCCGCCAATAAAGGACATCTGAGACTTTACCTAAAACCAGAAAATTTTCAACCGAGAAAGCGATACAGTGCAATGGGCATCACCCAAAAAGAAAGCCAATTTGAATGGGAGGCAAAAATGAAATTCACTCCTAAAAAAAATCTAGAGGAAGCAGGCATTAGTGTTTACCAAAAGGACATAAATTATATCAATCTTAGCGTTCAAAAAATAGGAAAAGAACACCACTTGAAGCTCACCGTTAAAGAAAAAAATAAGAATGTGAGTGCCATGACCGATTCCGCTAAGTTCCCCAATGATAAGATAAATGCATACAAATCAATCGCTTTACCCAATTACGATGGAGAAATTTTATTGAAGATTTCCTCTAAAAACGGAAAATATTCGTACTTTTTTTCCACAGATGGTGGAGCTGACTACACAAAATTAGCGGAAACACCAGATAACCTTTTGCTTGGTATGATGTATACCGGAGCCAACGTCGGTATTTTTGCCACTTCTAATGGTCAAAAAAGCAATGGATATGCCGATTTTGACTGGGTAAGCTATAAGGGATTTGTCAAACGTTAAATTCTAAAATGAAAATACTTCATTGGATAAATGGATTTATTGGACTTCTCCTTCTGTTCAGTTGTGAAACACAAAAGACAAAGGACAATCCACCCAATGTGATATTGATTATCTCAGACCAATGGTCAACTAGAGTAGCCGATGGATCAGGCGACTATGACAATGGAATATTAACACCAGCAATTGACCAACTGGCCAAAGAGGGCATTCGTTTTACCCAAAGCTACTCCACCTATCCCCTTTGTACCCCAGCCAGAGCCACCCTCTTTACGGGATTGTACTCCCACAACAATGGAGTGGGTTTCAACCTTAGACGAGACTCCATACTGGATCGATCCAAAATCATTCCAACCCTAGGAAAATCATTTAAAGAGGCAGGATATAGGGTCGCCTACTTTGGAAAAGAACACGCGGGCGGTTATGGTTATGCCAGTGCCTCTGATTTTGGTTCTATGATGCACTCCAGTGGGGGAATGTTGGCCGAAGGTTCGGCCTATGATCCCATATTCACTGATGATGCCGTAAAATACCTAAGAAATCAAAGTAGTGAACAACCTTTCTTTATGACCTTGTCCCTGATTAATCCTCATGATATTTGCAGGGTTTTGGGGGGGAAAGTAAAAGGCGCCACATTCTCCGATGCGATTCATTTTGCTAGGACAGAGGATGAACCCTATCTTCGGTTTCAAGCCCGGCCAGATCTGCCCGACAATCATAATGTTCCATTTGAAAAAGGGATGATCCTTCACCAGGATTTTATGTACAAGGAGGTGTCTGAATTTTCTGTGGATGATTGGAAAAGATTTATTTCTACCTATCAGTTGTTGATTGAAAATACCGATCGATTAATGGGTCAATTACTCGCCAGTCTAGAAGAGCAAGGATTGGACGAAAACACTATCGTGATTTTCACTACTGACCACGGAGAGATGGCTGGGAGTCACCAATTAATTGCCAAAACCACCTTCTATGAGGAATCCTCTAAGATTCCTATTATTATAAAATACCCCAAATTGATTCAGCCCTCTTCTGTCAACGATTCAGCATTGGTCGGAACCGTTGATCTGATGCCCACTCTTTTGGATTTAGCAGGGGTTAAAATCCCCGAAGGATTAGACGGACGAAGTTTTAAAAGGGAAATCCTTCAGCCCAACAATGATTATTCAGACTTTGAGATGCTTTTCAGTCAAAATCAATTTGGTAGAATGGTGCGTTTTGAGCATTTTAAATATGTCCGAAGTCAAGTTTATGGAAAAAACTATGAGATTCTTTTTGATCTGAGAAATGACCCTCAGGAATCCAAAAATCTATCTATTGACCCTCAATACAAAGATTTTTTGAATCGTGGAAGAATGCTCTTGGATGAGTGGATGGAAAGCGAAGAAATTCCATTAATCGCTGAAAGGTAGCTAATGAAACGCTGTGGTTTTTTTATTGTTTTGTTCGGCTATTTTTTCATAGCAGGATGTTCTTTGGATTATAAATACAGGGCTCATCAATATCATTTTGAGAAGGATATCCAGGCCCTAGAGAAGCTTACCGAATATAAAGAGCTTGAAGATTATCTACTATTCATTGGTAGCTCTAGCATCAGAAGGTGGAATACCATCCAAGAAGATATGTGGCCATATGCTGTCGTAAAGCGGGGCTATGGGGGCGCGCATTACTATGATCTTATTCATTATATCGACCGACTGATTGAGGATAAGCAAGAGGCCAAGGCAGTCATTATTTTTGTGGCAAACGACATTACAGGGAGTAATGGTTGGGATAAATTACACAATGACTTGACTCCAAAGGAAGTGAAAGTTTTATTTAAAGCGATCACCAAAAAAATTCATAAAAAGCAATCTAATAAAACCCCTATATATGTTATTGAAACCACTCCTACTCCAAGTCGAAGAGCGGTTTGGGATAAAATTTCAAAAGCAAACGATCTGATCCAAAATTATACAAAACAAGATCCTAATCTTCATTTCATTAGCACGAGAAACTATTTTTTAAACCAAAAAGGCTTGCCTGTGGGAAAATATTTTGTGGCTGACAGTTTACATCTTAGCGAGGCAGGATATAATTTATGGGAACGTATCATTAAAGAAAAATTAAAGCAACAATAATCATCTCATTATTATGAATCAACATCTCTTTTTTAGGCTATTTCTCTTATTTATATCGATTCAGCTATCGGCACAAACAGGCAGATCTCTTGAGAGAAGTACACCAGAGGCAGAAGGCCTATCTTCAGAAGTCGTAGCATCATTAATTAGTGCTTTGGAACAAGAAATTGATGCACCCCATAGTTTGATGATTGTAAAGAACGGTAAAGTCATTACTGAGGCTTGGTGGGATCCCTATAATGCACAAACTCCTCATGAATTATGGTCATTAAGTAAGAGTTTTACTTCAACCGCAGTCGGTTTTGCTGTTCAAGAAGGATTGCTTTCTATCCACGATCCTGTTATTTCTTTTTTTCCCAATAAAATCCCTGAAAATCCTGGTTGGCAATTAAAACAACTGAGAGTCATAGACCTTCTGACCATGACTACAGGACACAATAAGGAACCTTTTCCTGTTGATAAAGATGACGATTGGGTAAAGACATTTTTGAATTCTGATATACCCTATATGCCCGGCACTCACTTTATGTATAACACTCCAGCTACTTATATGCTTTCGGCAATCATTCATAAGATAAGTGGACAAAAACTGGTCGATTATCTTTACCCCCGTCTTTTTGAACCCCTTGAAATTGAAAAGCCACAATGGGAAATGGATCCCAAAGGGATCAATACAGGCGGATGGGGATTACATCTCAAAACGGAAGATATTGCCAAATTTGGAAAGTTTTATTTGCAAAAAGGCAAATGGAATGGATCCCAGCTCTTGTCTGAAGATTGGATTACAATGGCCACTTCAAAGCAAGTATCCAATGGCAGCAATCCCGATAACGATTGGATGCAAGGATATGGGTTTCAATTTTGGCGTTCTCGTCACAATACCTACAGGGGCGATGGTGCTATGGGTCAATTCTGTTTGGTATTTCCAGATCAAGATACAGTTGTTGCCATTACTTCGGGAACCAACAATATGGGTGAGATAATGCAATTGACTTGGGACATCATTTTACCTGCTTTAAAAGAAGGGGCAATTCCTAGAAATGATCAAGCACTCTTAGCGCTACAAAAGAAAATAGATTTGTTGAGAATTAAACCCGTTGAAGGACAGATGGCCAATAGGAAACAAAAAAAATGGCTCAACAAGAAATTCAACTTTAATCAAAATGATCAGGGAATTAGATCCATTTCTTTCAAGGCGCAAAACAAAGAATATTCAGTTCAAATTGAAATGGAAGAAGAGATTCAAATAATCCCTTATGGAGAGCAACAATACATAAAAGCTAAAGTCAAAGGTCATTTGCCTTATTCTCAAACCCGAAAGGCGAGTATTATTCCTAAGTCCTCTCTGAGATACCTCAAAAACAAAACAATCGCTTCCAGTGGGGCTTGGACTGAAGAAAATGAATTTCACTTAAGGGTTTACCTCTACGAAACTCCAGCAAGGATGAATTATAAATTTAAATTTTCTGATGATGGCTTAATTTTGGAATCCACAGCAGATCATTATATGGGCTTCGGAAATCAGGTAAATAAACTAAATTCCAATTAAGATGAAAAGAATTTATTTTTTCATTTTTCTTCAATTGGGGCTACTGAATGCTCAAGATTTACCTACAGCCAAATGGGAAAACATCAACTATGCCGGGAACAATGAGGTCCATCATATGATGGACATTTATTTGCCCGATCAAGGATCAAAAATATTTCCCGTTGTAATTACTATCTATGGGAGTGCTTGGCGGGCTAATGATAAAAAAGGGAGTAAATACATTAAAAAATCATTGATTCAGCCCTTATTAAACTCAGGTTTTGCAGTTGTCTCAATCAATCACAGATCGAGTACTGACGCTATTTTTCCCGCACAGATTCACGATGTCAAAGCGGCGATACGTTTCATTAGAGCGAATACAAAACAGTACCAATTTGACAGTAGTTTTATTGGGATAACGGGTTCTTCATCGGGGGGGCACCTATCTGCTATGGCTGGAACAACATCCTTTAACAAGGAGATGGAGGGAGAAGTTGGCCCCCACTTAGAATTTGAAAGCCATGTGGATGCCGTAGTCGATTGGTTTGGCCCTACGGACTTTCTAATAATGGATCTTTGCGGGTCTAAATTAGTTCACGATGATGTGAAATCCCCAGAATCAAAGCTTATTGGTGCCGCAATTCAAGAAAACAAAGCTAAAGCAAGAGCGGCTAATCCAATGACTTATATCAATGACAAAACCCCTCCATTCTTAATTATTCATGGGATGGTCGATCTTACCGTTCCTTATTGTCAAAGTAAAACTTTCAAAATGGACCTTGATTCAGCGAAAGTCGAAAATAGATTAATTTCAATAAGGGATGGCGCACATGGTAGAAATGTATTTAAAAAAGAAATTCAAGAAGAGATGGTCTCTTTTTTTGAGGATAAATTAAATAATACTAAATGAAAATAAATAAAAACCTACTGTGGATATTCCTTATTATATCCTACTCATCACACAGTCAGTGGGGAATTGCCTATAATGAAGGCTGGGGAAACAGAGACTTATTATCCTATCCGAACTTTTTTTCTTCCGTTGACTATGTTGGGGATGGGATCAACGGTCATAGACTTGATATCTATTACCCCAAGGGGATGAGTGTAAATCTAAACAATATAGGTGTACTTGCACTCAATAAACAATACGACGAAATAGATAAAGTTATCGGAGATCTAAAAAATGAGAAGAAAAAATATCCATGTCTAATTGTAATTTACGGAAGCGCATGGAGAGGAAACTCAGGAAAAGACGGTTCCCTTCATCATATCAAAAGGGCAGCAAAAAAATTATTGAGCAATGATTTTGTCATCGTTACGGTAAATCACAGGTCTTCTAATGATCACATCTTTCCAGCTCAAGTTCACGACATAAAAGCAGCCATTAGATTTTTGAAAGGGAATGCAGAGGCCTTGAATATTGATCCCAATTTCATTGCCATAAATGGTTATTCATCAGGCGGACACCTTGCCTCCATGATGGGTGCTACTTCTGGAAAGACTGAATTTGTTTACCAAGGAAAAGAAATCGACTTAAAAGGTTCGTTGGGCAATCATTTGGGTCAAAACAGTGATGTGCACGCGGTCATCGATTGGTATGGCCCTACCGATCTTATGGCAATGGATGACTGCTCCAAAATAGAAAGAAAAAAAAGGAATGGAGATGCTCGAGAGGCTTTTATTGGGGGCCCAGTGCAGGAGAATAAAATGATAACGCAACTTGCCAACCCCATCACTCACTTGAACACCAAAACACCCCCTTTTTTAATTTTTCATGGAGCAAAAGACACCTCCGTGCCAGTTTGTCAAAGTGAAATATTACACCAGGCATTAATCAGCAAAGGATTGTCGTCAAAATTAATTATTGAAGAAGAAGGCGTACATTCAGGAACAAACAAAAAAATGTTTGCACCGAAAAATATTGACATAATGGTCGATTTTATTTTAAAAGAGTATCAAAAGAATAAATGAAAAAATTTAGATTTTACTTACTGAAATTCAGTCTACTTTTATTGTTAGCCTGTGAAGTTACAGAAGAAAAGAAACCTTTAAATGTACTATGGTTGGTTGCCGAAGACCTTAGTCCTTTTTATTTAAATGCATATGGTGATCCCAGAGCACCTACTCCCAATCTGGATCGTTTGGCCAAAGAAGGAGTGGTTTATACCCATAACTTTTCTGTCTCAGGAGTATGTTCCCCTAGTCGTGCAACTTTGGCTACAGGATTGTATCCCAATTCTTTTGGCGCCCAGAATATGCGTACACTTAGTCAACAACCCGCTGCCCGAGAAGCGGGGATCATAGACTATCAAGCCGTTCCACCACCCGAGGTAAAAATGGTAAGTGAAATCATGCGGGAAAATGGTTATTATACGACTAATAATGCCAAAGAAGATTATCAATTTTTTAAATCAGAATTGGCTTGGGATGAGTCCAGCGTATTTGCCCATTGGAGGAACAGACCCAATGATGAAACTCCTTTTTTTTCCATTTTTAATGCTGGGGTAACGCACGAGTCCAGCATGTGGAATTCACAACCCAGACAGGAGGATTATGAGAAGTTCCCTCCCAGTCGATCACTAAAAAATTGGTGGGAAAGAAGAGGATATAAGACCATTGAGGAATACCAAAAGGATACCATACCCCTTCAAGTTGCGGAGGATTTAGCAGTTGAGCCACCCCCTTATTTACCCCAAAACGAAATCGGAAAAAAAGCCATGAGAAAATTGTATTCCAATATGGTTAGAATGGATCGCTTTTTTGGTAATATTCTAGATCAACTTGAAGAGGATGGCCTTTTGGAGGAGACCATTATTGTTTGGTACTCTGATCACGGGGGGCCTCTTCCAAGACAAAAAAGATTGTTATACGACTCTGGGCTTAGGACTCCTTTGATTATCAGATATCCTAACAAAAAAAGAGCAGGAGAGCGGGATGATCGACTGATAAGTTTTGTTGATTTTCCCCCAACACTTTTGTCAATGGTTGGGATTGAACCCCCTTCCTATATGCAGGGACAAGCATTTGAGGGAAGGTTTAAATCCAAAACCCCCAGAACATTTATTCATGGACATGCCGATCGATTCGACGAAAGTGTCGACATGATTCGCGCTGTTAGGAATAGAAAATTCAAATACTTAAAAAACTTTTATCCTGATAGACCTTACTACCTTTCATTGGCTTATCGTGAAAAAATGGATGTCATGCAAGAATTATTGAGGATGCGCGACGCTGGAGAATTGGATGAAAATCAGTCACTTTGGTTCAGACAAACCAAGGCTGAGGAGGAACTTTTTGATACAGAAAACGACCCGCATGAATTGAATAACATTGCCAATGATCCAGCCTATGCTGATGTATTGGCCACCCTCAGAGCAGAATGTGAACGTTGGATGAATGCCATTGATGACAAGGGCTTTATTGATGAGATTGAATTGATCAATTCTTTTTATCCCAATGGAGAAGCTCAATTGTCTGAGCCACCCAAAATTGATATAAAGGAGGGTAGGGTATTTGTTTCCATTACCGATCCTGGGGTCAGGATTGGATATCGATATGATACGGAAAAAGCACCTTGCAAAGGATGGAATATTTACACAGAACCCATTGAGGAAAAACCTGAGGAAACCTTAGAGATTATCACCCACCGTCTGGGGTATAAATATGGAATAACAAAGGTAGCCAATGGAAAGTCAAGTAAAATTATTTACCCGAGGAACCCACACGACAAAAAGCCAAAAAAGAATTAATGGAGTTCATCATTTCGTAAGATGATCATTTGAGAATTTCATTTACATTAAAAGAATAAATATCTGAAGATGAAAAAATTAATATTAATAATGTTGCTTTTCATCTGTGGTTGCCAAACGCAACCAGAAGTTAATCTTTCTATGGCGAGTTTGTTTCAGGATCATATGGTGATTCAGCAAGACACCCTCGTTACCATTTGGGGTTGGGCTAAGGAAGGAGTTGAGGTAAAACTTGAAACCAGTTGGGGAGAAAATTCAAATTCTTTGTCGGATTCCACAGGAGCTTGGCAGTTACAGGTCAAAACCCCTAAAGTGGATCATATTCCCCACCAAATAACGGTTAAATCAGGAAAAGAAATCATAGAGATAAATGATGTTTTACTGGGTGAAATATGGTTGGCCTCTGGACAGTCAAATATGGAAATGCCTATAAAAGGGTTCCAATATGGAAACAGAAGAGAATTGATCGAGGGGGCCGAAGAGGAAATTGCCCTTGCCAACTTTCCAGAGATTCGTATGTTCACTGTCCATAGAAATATTGCTTTTGCACCCCAAAAAAAAGCGGGGGGAAGCTGGGTGGTCTGCTCCCCTAAAACAGTTGTAGATTTTTCTGCAGTAGCTTATTTTTTCACCAAAAAATTACATCAAGAATTAAACATACCGATTGGAATGATACACTCCAGTTGGTCAGGTTCGCCAGCCGAAAGCTGGGCGACGATTGATTATTTAGAAAAAATAAAAGATTTTGAAAACACCTCCCAAAGATTGAAAATTGCTAGTGATCCCAACACCCCATACAATTTGTGGTTGAGCAATCGCAAATATGTCGAAAGAGACAGTCTAATTGGCGTTAATCAATTTAAATGGATTGAGGAAAGCAACAAAACGTTTCTCGTTAATGATTTTGACGACAGTTCATGGCAAACTGTAAACCAGGAAGAGACAGCTTTGGCATTTGAAAAAAATGACTTCAATGGAGTGGGATGGATCAGACAACAAATAGAGATTGATGAAGTAGCTCCAGGAAAACTTTTTTTTGAATTGGGAAAAACAGATGATTTGTATACCATTTTTATAAATGGCAAAAAAGTAGCTCGGAAAGAAGATTGGGGAACGGCTCCAACCCGATATGCTTTGGAGGAAGGATTGCTCAAAAAAGGAAACAATACTATTGCCATTCGTTTCATTGATGTATGGGGTAAGGGAGGCTTGGCTGCTGATGATAAACGAGGAATTTATCAGAACAATCAAAAGATTTACTCCTTTGCTAAGGACTGGAAAATCAAAATGATTGCTTGTCTGACCAGTGGGCGATTTTATAAGTTGTCAAAAGGGGTGGATGAAATCGTAAACCCTTCTGCAGAAAGAATGCCCCGAAACCCTCATTCTCCATCCACTTTATTCAATGGAATGATTGCTCCAATAGTCCCATTTACTTTAAAAGGATTTATCTGGTATCAAGGGGAGTCCAATCGTTCGAGAGCAGAACAGTACAAGACCCTTTTTCCGGCAGTAATTGACAGTTGGAGAAGTCAATGGAACAAAGCCGATTTACCCTTCTACTATGTACAACTTGCCCCTTTTGGCAAGAATAGCGACGGAAAAAATTCTGAGCGACAAACCGCTCCGGAACTTCGAGAGGCTCAGATGTTGACCCTCTCCAAATCCAATGTGGGAATGGCAGTCATTACCGATATTGGAGATGAAAAAGCCATTCATACACCCAAGAAAAAACCCGTTGGGGAACGATTAGCGCTTTGGGCATTGGCCAAAGATTATGGTTATGATGATTTGGTACATTGTGGACCCATTTACAAGTCTGTCAATTTTTTAAAGGGAAGAGCCTTGATCAATTTTGACCACGTAGGAACGGGTTTGTATTCCCCCGACAAAGAAATTAGACATTTCGAAATTGCTGGAGAAGACGGGATATATTATCCTGCAAAAGCAAAAATTGTGGGAACACAAATCAGCCTAGCCTCTGAAAAAGTAGCCCAACCAAAATCAGTCAGATTCGGCTGGAAAAACTTCCTTCAAGTCAATCTTTTTAACAAAGAAGGTTTGCCTGCCTCATCATTTAGGACGTTGGAATAACTTTATAAATTAACATAATCAAGATGCAGAACCAGATTAAAATTATTTACTTTTTCTTTTTAATGCTATCTCTTTGGGCTTGCCAAGAAGAAGGCTATAATCGACCTAATATTGTTTTTTTATTGGCCGATGATTTGGGTTACAACGAGCTGGGATCCTATGGGCAAAAAATCATCAAGACCCCTCATCTGGATGCATTGGCCGAGAAAAGTTTGAGGTTTACCAATTTCTATGCAGGTAATTCTGTTTGTTCTCCTTCCCGAGCGGTTTTGCTTACGGGTCGAAGTGCCACCCGTGTCCCCATACGGGGGAATGCAGGCTATTTTGGGGAGGATAAATGGGAAAGTATATCCTTGGATAAGGATGAATTTACATTAGGAGAAATGTTCAAATCAGCCGACTATCAATCTGCATTCATTGGAAAGTGGCATTTGGACAATCCCGATGAGCCAGCCACTTGGGCTTTCAGTCACGGGTTTGATTTTGCAGCACAAGAACAGTGGTCAGCTCGTTTTGGTAAAAGAAAATTTCCTGGGGCAGGCTTGTGGCTCAATGGGGACAAAAAGCATTTTCCATACCGCTATCAAGAACACGATTGTAAGGATGCATTTTACACCGATTTTGCCATTGATTTTCTTGAACAGAGAGATACGGAAAAACCTTTTTTCTTATTTATGTCCTACAGAGCACCTCACTCTTTTGAAGGCGCCATTCGTGACACCCTAGGCTATGCTCAAGAAAATTGGCCTAAAGCAGAACAAGCTCAGGCAGCAAAAATCACCCTTCAAGATCAACAAGTGGGTCGCTTGATCCAACAACTCAAATCTATGAATGTACTAGAAAATACCATTATACTCTACACCAGTGATAATGGTGCACATTTCAACAATGGAAAGAATGGACATGACCTTGAGTTTTTTGATAGTAATGGTAATTTAAGAGGAGGTAAACGAGATTTATACGAAGGGGGATTAAGGGTTCCGCTGCTGGTTTTTTGGAAAGACAAAATTCCAGAGGGAGCGACGACCAGTCACATCGGCGGCTTTCAAGATTTAATGCCTACTTTTGCTGAAATCATTGGGCAGGAAAAACCCTCTGCTTCAAATGGAATCTCTTTCTTACCCCTTTTATTGGGAAAACAGCAAGAAAAACACCCCTATTTGAATTGGGAAATTCAGCTAAGTGGGTGGTTCCAAACCCTACCCAAAGGTGGATTCAGACAAGCGGTAAGAATGGGGAAATGGAAAGCGGTGAGATATGGTATTGATGAAAATATCGAACTCTATGACTTGAGTCAGGATGAATCAGAAACCCACGATCTGGCCAATCAGCATCCAGACATTGTCAATCAAATAAAGGAAATTTTTAAAAAGGAAAGAAATGACACCCCGGGCTTCCCCTATGGTGGTGTAAAACAAAATCATAAGTCACAAGATAAATACAAAATACAATGAAAAACAACAGAAGACAATTTGTAAAGCAAACCACGGCTGCCATTGCGGGTTTGAGTATTGTTCCCCGTCATGTTTTGGGCAAGGGATATACCGCTCCCAGTGATCGTTTTAATGTAGGGGTCATAGGCACAGGAGCCCAGAGTAGCGGGCTGATCAAACGCCTATCGAAAATACCCCAAGCGCGGGTTATCGCTGGATGTGATGTTCATCAAAAACGATTGGTCAAATTTTCCCAATTAATTGAAGAACAGTACCAAATGTATGGAGTAAAAGGAAAAGCAGAGGTACATGAAGATTACGAAAAGCTGTTGGAAAACCCAGACATCGATGGTGTCGTTGTGAGTACTCCCGACCATTGGCACGCCATTCCTGCTATTGATGCCATGAAAGCGGGTAAACACGTCTACTGTGAAAAACCGATGTCTCACACCATCAATGAAGGTAGAATGATGGAAAAAGTGGCTCGAAAATACAATCGTGTATTACAGACAGGTAGCATGCAACGATCCAGAGCTGACTTTAGAAAAGCTTGTGAATTGGTTCGCAATGGATATTTGGGAAAAATTGAAAAGGTGTGGGTGGAAGTAGGCAACCCCTCTGCTCCTTGTGACCTTCCTTATCAAGCCACTCCAAATTATTTGAATTGGGAGCGGTGGTTAGGGCCAGCTCCACTGCGATCCTATCACGATATTATTGTAGAAGCCAGTTGGTTCCCCAATTGGAGGTGGTACCGAGAATATGGCGGTGGGATATTATCCGACTGGGGAGCCCATATGTTTGATATCATTCAATGGGCATTGGGAATGGATCACAGTGGGCCAGTTAAGTATGAGGCGCCAATAGAACCCACTGCATCTAGACGATTAAAAATGCATTATGAAAATGGAATTGAAGTAGAACATCGAAATTTTGGACGTGGTTTTGGTGTCCGTTTCTTTGGATCTGATGGAACGATGGACATCAGCCGAAAATATTTTGAAACTTCGAATAAGGAATTGGTAGATATTGAATTAAAATCTACTGACGAGCGACTCTATGTTTCTGAAAGTCATGAAACCGATTGGATCACCGCTGCCAAAGGGGGAACAAAACCCATTTGTGATGTAGAAATTGGTCACAGGACAGCAACGATTTGTCACATTGCCAATTTGGCTTATGAATTCAGGAGACCTTTGCAATGGGATCCGGTAAAAGAAGAGTTTATCGACGACTTTGAGGCCAATTTAAGACGCGGAAAACAATACAGAAAACCCTATAATCTAAACCTATAATGATGATTAAGTTTTTTAAATACATGTTTTTCCTTGGGATGTTTATATCCTGTAGGACAACTTCAAATGAATCGATAAAAAAAACAGGAGAATCGCCAAATGTAATCATCATTTTCACCGATGATCAAGGTTATGGGGATTTGAGTTCCTATGGTTCAAAGACCATAAAAACACCTCATATTGATGCTTTGGGAGCAGGTGGAGCCACTTTGACGGATTTTCTGGTGGCCTCTTCTACTTGTTCTCCTTCAAGGGCAGCACTATTAACGGGATCATATCCTATCAGAACAGGTGTTACAGGAGTACTATGGCCTGAGGAAGGTGGAGGTTTTGGAGGACCCAATAAGGGTTTAGTAGGCATGCATCCCAACGAGATTACCATAGCCGAATTATTGAAACAAAAGAATTATACTACCGCAATGGCCGGAAAATGGCATTTGGGGAGTAAAATTCCCTTTATGCCCACTTATCAAGGTTTCGACACCTATTTTGGCATTCCCTACTCCAATGATATGAATCGTGAAAAGCTTCCCCTTATACTGGATGAGGAAATCATAGAAATCAAACCCGATCAGTCGCTATTGACCCAACGTTATACAGATTTCGCAATGGATTTTATCGAAAATAAAACTGAGCAGGAACCATTTTTTGTTTATATCGCCTACACCATGCCACACATTCCTATTTTCGCCTCTGAAAATTTCAAAGGAAAATCGAAAGCAAGTGTTTATGGGGATGTTATTGAGGAAATCGATCACAATGTGGGACGTTTGGTAACAAAACTCAAAGAAATAAACCAATTCGAAAACACCATCATCATTTTTACTTCGGACAACGGCCCTTGGTTGAGCTTTGGCAATCACGCTGGAACTTCGGGTGAGCTGCGCGGTGGAAAATTCGATGTTTTCGAAGGGGGATATCGTGTGCCCTGTGTTATATCATGGCCAGAGGGCATAGCCCCTAATACACAGATCGACCAATTGGTATCAACTATTGATTTATTACCCACTTTATGTGCTGCGAGTGGTGTGGATTTACCAGAGCATAAAATCGATGGGATTAATGTTTTAGATTTACTCCAAAACAGACCCATGCCCGAAATAGACAATCGGTTCTTCTATTATCACAAAGGAAAAACCCTATACGGTGTCCGACAGAATAATTGGAAATACCTTTCCCCTTCGACCTATAATTACATAGAGACACCAGGAGAGGACGGAAAGCCTGGAAAAGGGAAATGGGCAGTAGATCATGAGGAATCTCTTTACGATCTTGATACTGATCTGAGAGAACTGGACAACCGATTGGAGGACTTTCCCGAAAAAGCACTTTTTTTAAAGGAAAAACTCTCCCTCTTTCAGATTGAACTAGATAAGGAAAAACGCCCTTTGGGAACCATGGAAAACATTCATTAAATAAAGAACCCCAATTTTTATGTTAGCTTGGCAATATTTCGCTTTCTGGGGTTTTTTGTGGCAACCTGAAATTTATCTTTTTCAAAACGAATTCATCTCCATAAGGTGGTACAGCCTACTCTTTGTAATGGGGTTTGTTTTAGGTCGTTTTATTGTAGTACGCTCCTACAAGCTTGAAAACGGATATGATCAGACCGTAGACTTTCAAATGTTTTATATGGTCGCAGGAACCCTTTTGGGCGCCAGAATGGGACATGTACTTTTCTACGAACCCCATTTGATGCAAAACAACTTTTGGGAACTGTTCTTCTTTTGGAAAAGTGGCTTGGCAAGTCACGGAACGGCATTCGGCATTCTTTTAGGAATAGTATTTTATTCCTTTCAATGGAAGTTCGAACGAAATAGAGTTCGAATTAAAGACCGCCTCAGAAGAGGCTACGATTATTTTCAGGTAATGGATCGATTGATTATCGTAGTGGCATTGGGCTGTGCTTTGATTAGAGTAGGGAACTTTATCAATTCGGAAATTATTGGAAAACCAACCCAAAAAAACTATGGAGTACTATTTGTCAAACCAGTTGAAGAACATATTAAAAGTCAACTTCCTTTTGTTCAAGAGGTCGTCTTCAAAGAAACTGGGCGATATTTTGAGGTGGGAAAACCCATTTTAAAAACCAATATAATTTTCGAAAGCGAAGTCTATAAAGATGAGAGAATCCGAAACAGTATTAAAAAGAGATTGGGCTTTCTCCTCCCCATAAAAATCGGCCAATACTCCCACATAATAAATCCTATGGGCGCAGAAGTAGACCACACTTTTTCTCGCACCTCTGACCATTTTGAACTCCAAATGGAAACGGTTGGGGTTTATCGTCATCCTTCTCAACTCTATGAGTCATTGACCTACTTACTCATCGGTATTTTGGTGTATTTGATCTGGAACAAACATCGGATTCAACTTAGGCCAGGAAGCCTTTTAGGGGTTTTTTTAATTGCTGCTTTCGGAGGAAGATTTTTTCTGGAAAGCCTAAAAGAAAATCAGGTTGGATTCGAGGCCAGTCTTGATTTTAACCTTGGACAAATCCTCAGTATTCCATTATTTATTTTTGGAATTTATATTTTTTTTAGAAACCTAAAAGGGAATTTAATGTTCAAAACCCTGAAATGATTAACCTATTTGATTAAAAGCCTTGGTCTTTTGGGTCAATCTAAGTTATTTTCCTCTGAGAATTCGGGACCTGTATTCGGGTCGTTTTGACCATTCTTCTAGAAAAGGTTGATAACGATCATCGTTCATCCAAAAATGGGATTTAGGATTTTCGAGCACTTTTCCCTCTGGATAATCTTTACCCGACATACTCAATTCTACGGTCTGATTCCACTTTGTAAATTCCATTTTCATTTGCTCAAACAGCACAGGCTTTTCTTTAGCAATATTTTGAGCTTCAAGAGGGTCGTTTTCAAGGTCGTACAACACAAACTCATTTCTTTTAACGCTGGTGGCAATTAACTTATAATGATTGTCTAACAACACCCCTTGATCTTTATAGCGAAAGGGTATTTTTTTGTTGCGTTTATGTATACTATTATTGAAAATTGGCTTAAGACTGATTCCATCAATAGGATCCAGCAAGTTGTCTTTGGAAAGTCCTAAAACATCTACTATGGTTGGAAAAATATCCATTGTAGATGCCGGGTAGCGGCTAACTTTAGGCTGGATAACCGCTGGCCATTCAATGATGCCAGGAACCCTTAATCCTCCTTCGTAAACGGTTCCTTTCGAACCTCTCAAACCTCCTACGGTATTTGGGGTTATTTTTGATAGGCCACCATTATCACTACAATACCAGATAATAGTATTTTCTGCTAAATCAAGTTCTCGAAGTCTTTTGCGTAAAAGACCCAAACTTCTATCAAAAGCGACCAGTTCACCATAGTGATTTTGACTCGATTCATCTAAATGCTGAAACTTTTTCCGATCTTCATCACTAGCGAGAAATGGATCATGGGGTGAACCATCCCAAATAACCGTAAAAAAGGGAAGGTTTTTTTTACCTTTTTCCTCAATAAATTTTAATGCTTCACGAACAATAATATCTGATGAATTTCCTTTTAAATCAACAAAAGAACCATTTTCGCTCATTAAAGGGTTTATGTCAAAAAAATTAGTGACGGTCAACCAATGATCAAAACCAAATTTTCCAGGGCTGTGAGTGTCTTCAGTCAATATGGGTACTCCAGGCCCACGTAAACCATTCAAGTGCCATTTTCCAAAATGGGCAGTAGAATAGCCTACATTTTTTAAAGTTTCAGCTATTGTTTTCTCTTGTTGGTTGAGGGCATACCCATGTTGGAGAACGCCCGTTCGGTTGTTTGACCTACCCGTTAAAACACTTGCCCTAGTGGGTGAACAAACGGGAGCAGCGGCATAAAACCGGTCAAAACGGATACCGTTTGATGCCATTGCATCAATATGGGGAGTTTCTAATACAGGATGATTGTAGTATCCAGTTTGACCCCAGCCCTGATCATCAGTCATAATCAAGACAATATTGGGTCTATTGTCTTGGGATATGTTTTGACATGATACCAAAGTCAACAGTAAAAGTGACAGTAAAAGTTTCAATGTGTGATTTTTTTTAGGAATCAAAATATTAAAAATCTGATTTCGAAGTTGGAGCGCTTTTTCAATGTGAGCATCATCAAGATCTGTAAGACAATTTCTATGTGGCCAAGATTTCCTTAAACAATTAATCCAAAGGAATGAATAAAGAATAGGAATTTTTATTTTCCTCGAGTACTGCCACCGTCATTACTTTAGCAACACCATCCTCAACATAAATAAAGGGTCGTTCCAATCGACTGGCCATTATATTTGTACCATCAGCTTTTTTAATGGCCTTATCCAATACTTTGTAATGTTTTGCATTTTCCCAGTTAAGCCCGTCCACAGAAGTAATCATACCCATATATCCAAACGCGTGATAAACACCATAATACCTACCTCTTTTGTCATCATACCAAATGGCAGGGTCTTCAGAATTTAAATTTCCCACGGCGGGTTTGGGTTGAATTTCCCACGGCCCCATAGGTGAATCAGATAGGGCAATAGCCTGACTTCTAATGAGCTCACTTGGACTAGGCCATTTTCCATTAGCGTATTTTACATTGGGTTTATCTCCTCTAACAATCATAATATATCCCCCATCAGGTCTTTTTGCCAACGCTGGATTACAAGTTATTTGTGCAATTGGGCCAGAAGGTTCCAAAATAGGCTTGTCAAATCTTTTCCAAGGCCCATTGATATTTTCTGAAACCGCAACCCCTATCCGTTGATTCATTCTTACAATCGATCGAAATTGATTTGGAATCCCTTGACTCCTGGCTTGTTGAAATTCCTCTTCAGTAAATTTCCAGTCTCCTGTATTGGTGGACATATAATACAGATAGTATTTACCATCAAAGAACTTGATCCTTGGATTGTGTGCTGTATAGGCATCCCAATGACCTGGCCCTCGACCTTCTAAAACGATCTCTTGGTGAACATAGGGTCCAGCGGGATGATCCGAAGTTGCATGAGAGACAACCCCATCGGTCAGCCATGATTTGAACCCAATTTTTTTCGACATTTGAGCATAGAATAGATGATATTTTCCATCTTCGCCCTTTATAATCGAGGAGCCCCAATTGTGAAAGTCGGGATTTTTAAGAATGTTTTCCTCCTTCACTTGAGAAATCTTATCCGCTAAATTTAGGTCATCTGTATGCCTTTGGCCGCATATCATCATTGGTAAAAAAAGGAGAAGGCTACAAATTATTTTTTTCATTTTAAATATCTATGAGTTCGGTTAATTTCGAAGGAAATTATGCTAATATAAAAATAAAAACGACCGGACTCCTGAAGGAGTTTTGTTTTCAACTATTTCAGATAAAGTATTTTCATTCCCAACCAATTGATTTACAATCTATGAAGCTTCCAAAAATCGGTTTGATTTTAGTAAAAATAATATACTACATTTATGTTTCATTAATCATAAAATGACAGCTATGAACCCCTTATACTTTTTGCTAATTGCCCTTTTTTTAACCCTTCAGGGATTTTCCCAAGCCCCAAAAGTCGATCAGAAAGTTTTTTTTATTACCCTAGACGGATTAAGATGGCAGGAGTTGTTTTCGGGTGCCGATTCACTGTTGGTCAAAAATGAAAAATACGTAGAGCATCCCGAAAAGCTCTATAAAAGGTATTGGGCTCCAAGTCCTGAGGAAAGAAGAAGAAGACTGATGCCTTTCGTTTGGAACCAAGTAGTCAAAATGGGACAAATTTATGGCAATAGGACTTTGGACAACAAGGTCAACCTAACCAATGGGATGTGGTTTTCCTATCCAGGCTATAACGAAATACTTACCGGTAGGGCAGACGATCAAAACATAAACAGCAATAAAAAAACCCCCAATCCCAACGAAACTGTTTTGGAACAATTTGCCAAAGTCTATGGCAAAAATCGAGTAGCAGCCTTTGGCAGTTGGGATGTTTTCGACGCCATTGTCAATCAGGAAAGATCGGGGATTTATACCAACTGTGGTTTCGAACCTTCCACGGATTTTCCACTCACTCCACAGGAAGAACTACTCAACGAGCTTCAGCGTCAAATTCCCAGTCCTTGGGGGTCTGTCAGGCTCGATGGGTTTACCCATCAATTTGCCAAAGCGTATCTCGACAAACACCAACCCGATTTGATCTATATCGCCTATGGAGAAACCGATGACTTTGCCCATAATGGAGATTATGAATCCTATCTAAAGTCTGCCAAAAACACCGATGGGCTTATTGAGGATTTATGGAATTACACCCAAAAAAGCGATCACTATCGTGGGAAAACCACTTTCATTATCAGCACAGATCACGGAAGAGGAACAGATCCGATTGACAGTTGGAGAAGTCATGGTAGAAAAATCAATGGATCCGATCAAACCTGGATCATTATTTTTGGAAAAGGGGTTAAAAATTTGGGGGAAGTTGCTAATGAGGGCCAACTTTATACTCATCAGTTGGCGCCTACTGTCCAGATCCTTTTCGATTTGCCCCAAAAGTTAGAAAAAGGTTATGGCCTCCCCATGCTTTTGAATGACTAATCTCCAGAAATTTAACATTTTTTTGTCGGGGAGACCATCCGCTGAAACACAAATTTTTCTCAGCATTTCATCAAGTTTCTAAGCTAAATCGTAAAAATAAGACCAGCTTCAGGTTTTTTTAAATACTGCATTTATACTGCAATATTTATAATACTTACTGATTAATTATACTTTTCGATGCTATAGTTTTACTTTTGAAAGAGTAATATTATTTACTATATTAATAGTATATATTACAGAATCTATTTCAAGAAATGAGCAAAAAAATCAATGTAATTTATTCTGCGATCAATTTTCGGATGATCTTTATTGTTGCCGAAACATTGGTCATCTATTTTTTCTACGATAAATTCAACTTCAATCTTCAAATTGATTTTACCATTTTGAGTATTGCCATAGTTTTTCCACTCGTTTTTTCCATCACCAGTGCCTATCAAAAAAGACAGGATGCTATCGTTGAATTCAATAGCTTTAGGAATAAAATGATTGAACTGACCAATCTTTTTCGTGCGGTTGATGGAACCACCTCTAAAGAATACGCTTCTTTTTTCAAAATACTTTTGGGTCTTCAAGATGATGTATTACAAATCCTGACCGAAAAGGGATCCATGACCATGGAACAGGTTAGGAACAAACGTAAAGAGATTTTTTACACTCTCGAAAATTACAAGAACCTTTACAACGAAAGAGAAAAAGACAGCATCATTAGAGTTAAAAACGAATTGTTTGAATGTGTTGAAAAACTCAATACCTTGAAAATACATGCCACTCCTATCTCTCTTAGGATGTATTGTTTGATTTTTATATATCTATCCCCATTGGTATACAACTCCAATATTTTGGCAAGTTTTGACAAAAACAACTTTTTGGAATTGGTAGTATCTATTTTCTTCTCGGTTATCATAGGATTCATTCTTATGGCCCTTTACAACATTCAAGAATACATTGAAGATCCTTTCGATCAAAAAGGACTGGATGATCTTAAATTTGATGAAATGTCGGTGGGTGAAAATGAGATTTTGGACTAGTGCCCGACACCTAAGCCGAAAATCACATCATATCTGATCCCCTCTTACCGTGCTAATCTCTTTTTGAACTGTTCCAGCTCATCCATTTGGGAGATAAATTTTATTTATGATTCCTCGTGAAATTTTATTTTTATATTTATTATGAAATAATAAAAACCGATGGAAGAATACACTCAAATACTTAATGAGCAAACTTTTGCGATCAATACTGTTTGGGTGGCACTGTGTGCTGCTCTGATCTTTTTTATGGAGGCGGGATTCGCACTATTAGAAGCGGGCTTTGTCCGAGCCAAAAACGCAATGAGCATTATTGCTAAGGTAATCATAGACATCACTTTTGGAGGAATCGCTTTTTTTGTGGTGGGCTTTGGCATTGCCTATGGAGCCTCCAACGGCTGGTTTGCTTTGGACTTTGGAATCACGGAAAGAGACCTCGGCCTGGGCCTTAAGGTTTCCAACCAACTGTTTTGGTTCATCCAATTGGGTTTTGCAGTCGCTGCCATATCGATAGTATCTGGAGCCTTGGCCGAAAGGATGAAACTATGGGCTTATGCCATTTTGGTGGTATTTTTCTGTGGCATCATGTATCCTTTGGTTGCCAATTGGGTGTGGAATCCCAATGGCTGGCTTGCGCTTAGAGGTTTTAACGATTTTGCAGGCTCTGCTGCCGTTCATGCTATGGGTGGATTTTCGGCTCTGGCTGCGGCCATTGTGTTGGGACCTAGAATTGGAAAATATTCAAAGGAGGGAAACTCCAATACCATACCGGGACATAATTTGCCTCTGGCCTCTGTGGGAGCATTCATTCTTTGGTTTGGATGGTTTGGATTCAATCCTGGATCTTCACTTGGTGCTGTTGGGAACTGGGAATTGATCGGTTCTGTGGTGGTCAACACCTTCTTGGCTTCAGCAGCAGGTGGAATAGCCACTATGTTCTACACCTTTTTTTCTTATGGTAAAATTGACATCACCATGGTGATCAATGGAATTTTAGCAGGATTGGTTTCCATTACAGCGGGATGTAATGTAGTAGGCCCTATGTCTGCAATACTTATTGGTTTTATTGCTGGGATATTGGTAGATGTAGCCGTTTTGTTTTTCGACAAAATGAAAGTTGACGACCCTGTTGGTGCGGTAGCTGTTCACGGTATCAATGGATTATTTGGAACTCTTGCCGTTGGATTTTTTGCGATAGAAGGAGGATTGTTTTTTGGCGGAGGTTTAGATCTTTTGACCACCCAATTGATCGGTGTAACCATTATTGCCTTGTTTTCTTTTAGTATTACCTTTATAATAATGAAAGTTTTAAAATCTACCGTTGGGATAAGAATTACCACCGAGGAGGAAGAAGCAGGAATAGATTCTGTTTCCTTTGGTGTTAAATCCTATTCTAACGAATAAATAATACCTATCAAATATGAAAAAAATTGAAGCAATTATTCGTAAGTCAAAATTTGTTGAAGTCAAAGCGGCCTTGCATAAAGTGGACGTCAATTTCTTTAGCTATTGGGATGTAACTGGTGTTGGAAACGAGAAGGAGGGACATGTTTATAGAGGAATTACCTACAGTACTTCTGAAATTCAAAGGCGTTATCTTTCCATCGTAGTAAACGATGATTTTGTGGAAAAAACCATCGATGCCATTTTGAAATCGGCGGCTACCGATCAAGTGGGTGATGGAAAAATATTTATTGTTCCTGTGGAAGAGGCTTACAGAATCCGAACAGGAGAAAAAGGAGGTCAGTCGTTGAATTAGAATTCAACGGATACCTTTTATGACTCACTTGATTTAAAAGACAACTTATGAAAAATGGAATTCTTGCACTGATTTTTTTAACCTTTTTTACACTTTCTGCACAGTCAGATGATCGACCCAACTTTGTAGTTATTTTTTGTGATGATTTGGGCTATGGTGATATCGGGAGCTTTGGTCATCCGATCATCCAAACACCCAACATAGACCGTATGGCTGTGGAGGGGCAAAAATGGACCCAATTTTATGTTGCCGATCCGGTTTGTACTCCCAGTAGGGCGGGCCTATTGACTGGGAGATATCCCATCAGAAACGGAATGACTTCTTCCAAAAGGCATGTCTTTTTTCCAGATTCCCCCAATGGTCTTCCTTTGGAAGAAATTACCATTGCTGAGGTTCTAAAAACCCGTTCTTATGCTACCGCAGCCATAGGAAAATGGCATTTGGGACATTTACCAAAATTTTTGCCTCAGCAACAGGGTTTTGACTATTACTTCGGCATACCCTATTCCAATGATATGGACAGTGATCAATGGGGAAAATACCTCAAGGAGGCCGAAGATCCAGACTATTTTTCAAAAACAGAATTTTTTAACGTACCACTGATTGAAAACTCCCAAGTGATTGAACGTCCAGCGGATCAAACCACCATCACCAAGAGATATACCCAAAAAGCGGTTCAGTTTATTGAGCAAAATAAAGAACAACCCTTCTTTTTATACCTTGCCCACAGTATGCCACACATTCCTCTTTTTGTTTCTGAGGAATTTAGAGGCAGAAGTAAAGCCAGTTTGTATGTAGATGTGATTGAGGAAATTGACTGGAGTGTTGGTGAGGTGCTGAAGACTTTGGAAAAGAACCAACTGGATCAAAATACCATAGTGGTCTTTACTTCCGACAACGGCCCTTGGCTATTGTTCAAAACGCATGGAGGTTCGGCGGGTCCTCTCAGAGCGGGTAAAGGTACCACCTTTGAGGGAGGCCAACGAGTACCTACAGTTTTTTGGGGACCTGGCAAGGTTACTCCGGGTGTGATTAATCAGATGGGTGCTACCTTAGATCTATTGCCCACTTTTGCAAATCTGTCTGGGGCTCAACTTCCATCCGATCGAAAACTAGACGGTTATGATTTATCACAAGTTTTGACCAAAAAGGCCAAAAGTCCTCGTAAGGATTTTTACTATTGGGCTTTTGCCGAACTACACGGCTATCGAAACGAGCAATACAAAATCCATATCAAGCAGAGAGAAGTCATCCATTATGGAAGAGAAACCATAGTACTGGAACGCCCAGAACTGTATGACCTAAAAGCCGATATTTCTGAAAAACACGACCTTGCAGATAACTTTCCAGAAATACTCTCCGATCTGATGGGGACTATGGATTTGCACCTCAAGGATGTCGCCGACGCAATCCCTGATCAGTTGGCCGATCGAATGCCAAAAGACTAATTTTTTAATTCCATTCATCGAAATTTCCGTTGGCAGTAAAAATGCAGTATCGCATAGGGGTAAATTTTATACATACTTTTATAAGTTTATCCAAAGTTCTAGCATATGGATTTTGATTATTTGTTTTACAACGATTTGCCCAAAGGAGTAAAGTCGGTCTATGTAAATGGGAAAAGAATGACTCTAGGAGAATTTAATGAGGCTAAAAAGGAATATTTGTCTAAAAAAAAGGAGGACATTGAACCTTAGGCACCTATTGGAAATTGTTATTATTTTACTTTTAACTATATTAGTTTTTATATATTTTAAAAAGTAGACTGGTGCGTAATATTTTCCTATTGGTTTTGTTGGCTAACTTTTTCTTGCTGAATGCTCAACAACCCCAGCGACTCAGAGATTCTATTAAAAAATATCAATTTCTAAACCCCAATTTGGCCATCGAATATGGGATGAAGTATGTTGAACTTAGAGATGGAGATGTCCCAGACATTGAGATGGTGGCAACCTATGCCAAGATAGGCGAAGTTTTGCTATACATGGAGCTCTATTCTTCAGCCTTAGATTACTTTAATTCAGCAATCCGCATTCGGAGAGCCCTGGGGATTAAAAAAAAGGGTAAAAGTTTCACCCCCAATTCTCCATGGATAGTTCTTAACATTGGGAATATTTATTTTAAAAATAAGAATTATGAAAAGGCACTTGAGAAGTTCGAGGAAGCAAGGACACTTTTTGACATGGCAATTAAACCTCAAAATAGACTAAACGGGCTCAACACCTCAAATTCAAATATTGGATTGGTTTATGGCGCATTGGGACAATACGATAAGCAAGAGGAAATATTTTATAAGGTATACGATAATATAGTTTCAAGTCCTTTAGAAAATAAGGGAAGAAAAAACTATAATTCAACTGTATTGTATTCAATGTCACAGATTCTTTCTGTGAAACTTTTGAGGGGTGACGTAATTTCAGCTGAAAATAAATTTAAGGAGATTATCGAATTTTATGAAGTTAATAAAAGCAAAGAATCGGATTTACTTAATTCTGTTTTAATTAAAAATTATGGAAATGTCTTTTCAATTTTGGGGGCTTATTATCAGAGTAAAAAAGAATATAAAAAAGCGATTGAAAACCTACATAAGGCAATGGAGTTTTATAAATCATTTCCAGTAGATCTCAATCTTACCGGATCGAGGCTTTCCGAATGTTATTTGGCCATCGGTAAGATCGATACTGCAAAAGAAATAGCTTTAAAAAACTTAACTTTCAAAAATATTAGCGATAAAGAAAAAAAATATAACTATTCGGTTCTTGAGAAAATCTACAAAAAAACTAAGAATAAAGATTCCCTTTTGAGCGTTAAAGATTCTTTGATCTTGATATCATCGGGGTCAAATTCCACAAAGATTATAAAATCACTAAATGACCTGGAAACTCAAATACTTTTATCCAAATCTGCAAGGGAGATAAATGATAATAAAATTAAATATAATACCTATCTGTATATTTTAATAATAGGCTCAGTTATATTGTTTTTCTCACTTGTTACCATAAGAATTAATTACAATTATCAGAAAGAAAGAGGTGTAAGATTGGAATTAGAAAAAGAAAAGGTTACCGATGAATTGAATCAAAAAAACAGAGAGCTGGTTAGTAAGACAAATTTCATAATTCAAAGAAATGATTATTTAAAGAATCTTCACAAGAAAATATTGAGTCCACAAAAAGAGGAGGATCTTTCAAGTAAAATGCTTTACAGGGAGCTAAATAGGGTCATCAATTCAGAAAAATCTTATGAGGAATTTGATATGATGTTTGTCAATGTTTATCCTGATTTTTACAAAAATCTCAACAAGATATCCAAGCTTTCCCAAACAGATTTAAGGCTGGCTTCCTACATTAAGATGAATCATAACAACAATGAAATAGCCAATATTTCTGGAATTTCCTTAAGGACTGTAGAAAGTCAGCGTTATAGGCTAACTAAAAAGTTAAACCTAGATAAAAACCAAGACCTCAACTCTTTTTTGATGGCACTATAGTCAGGATAATTTACCTTACTGCATTTTTACTGCATCTTAACTTATTACATCTTATTTAATTACATTATTGATTTATATTTAGTTTATTGTATGAATAAATTATATAACAATGGTTTCAGAACAAAACTTTGAGGTTGAGTTTGCAAAAATTTATCCAGATTTCACAAAGAATCTCATTCAGACTTGTGGTGATTTAACATTCACTGAGGTTAAAATTTGTATGTATATCCGTTTAAACTATTCTAACAAAAAAATCCTGGAGTTTATGGACATTTCCCATAGTACTTTGTCCAACCTTCGATCTAGTATTCGCAAGAAATTGAATCTGAAAAGAACACAAGGATTATTTACTATAATAATTAATTTATAACAGCCCCAAAATATTATTTATTAAAATGCATTTTAAATCTTCATTTTTGGTGAACAATCTTATTAAGAGGTTCTACTATTTTATAATACTTTTTGCCTTAAGCTTTGGTTTAAATGCTCAAACTTCACCTACAGTAACTTTAACTGATACCGATGATGATAATATATTAGCAGCATCAGACACAGTAACCATTACAGCTGCCTTTAGTGAAGCGATGGTTGCAACTCCAACAATTAGTATATCTAATGTAAGTTCA
>ERZ807291.958-NODE-958-length-48227-cov-103.941813_pt1 | contig 48227 bp, 48 predicted proteins | sample MGYA00521257_ERZ807291 | MGnify/ENA primary metagenome ERZ807291 (study PRJEB31413, sample SAMN03169783) | marine metagenome | biome: Marine; feature: Water; material: Subsurface seawater | place: North Sea | collected 2011-04-28 | depth 1 m m ... | reverse complement strand
TTGAAAAATTAATCACAAAAAAAACTAAGGCTATTTTAATTTGTAACCCAAATAATCCTACCGGTTATTTATACAGTAAAAATGAAATTAAAAAATTAGTTGAAATAGTAAAAAAACATGATTTATTTTTAATTGCTGATGAAGTTTACAGAGAATTTACTTACGATGGTGAATCTCATTATTCTATTATGCAAGAGTCTTCTATAGATCAGAATGCTATTATGATTGATAGTGTGTCTAAAAGATATAGCATGTGTGGTGCTAGAATTGGATGTGTAGTTAGTAAAAATAAAAAAGTGATTGAAACTGTTTTAAAATTTGCTCAAGCAAGACTCTCTCCTCCTACTTATGCACAAATTGCGAGTGAAGCAGCTCTAGAAACTCCAGAGTTATATTTTGAAGAAATTAATAAAAAATATATCCAAAGAAGGAATGTACTAATAAGTGAATTAAGAAAAATTAATGGGCTAAAAGTAGCTTCTCCCAAAGGTGCATTTTATTGTATTGTAGAATTACCTATCAAAGATGCTAACGTATTTGCTCAATGGATGTTAGAGAATTTTGACGTAAATAACGAAACAATAATGGTTGCACCTGCAGAAGGTTTTTATTCAACAAAAGGGTTAGGTAAGAATCAAATAAGAATTGCATATGTTTTAAATGAAGAAGACTTAAAAAAATCTGTAATGATCCTTAAAAAAGCTTTAGACAAATACAATAATTAATGAAAATACACAATAATTTTTCTTTAGTAAATCATAACAGCTTTGGTATTGAAGCTACCGCAGAAAAATTTATAAGTATTTCATCTACTCAAGAACTAGAAGAACTTATTAGCTTAAACAGCAAAGAAGAAAAGATTTTTATTGGGGGAGGAAGTAACATTTTAATTACTAGAAATATAAAAGGATTAGTAATAAATTTGAACATGAAAGGTATTAGCTCAAAAAAAATAGATGATACTTATAGTGAAGTTAAAATAAACTCCGGTGAAAACTGGAATGATTCTGTTAAATGGTGTCTAAAAAATAATTTAGGTGGTATTGAAAATCTATCATTAATACCAGGAAATACTGGCGCAGCTCCCATTCAAAATATTGGCGCATATGGGGTTGAATTAAAAGATGTGTTTATCTCATGTACGGCGCTGGATATTAACACTAATAAAATTTTAGAATTTAAAAATAAAGAATGTAAGTTTGAATATAGAAACTCAATATTTAAAAAAAATAAAAATTATATAGTTTTAAGTGTAAAGTTAAAACTAACAAATTCTAATCATAATCTTAAAATTGATTATGGGTCGATTAAAGAAAGATTAGTTCAATTAGAAATAACAGACCCAAAAATTAATGATGTAGCTAAAGCTATATGCCAAATTAGAACTGAAAAATTACCAGATCCAAAAGAAATTGGTAACAGTGGTAGTTTTTTTAAAAATCCAATTATTGAAACAAAACATCTAGAAAAACTTAAATTGAATTTTAAGGAAATTCCATTTTATAAAATTTCTGATAAAAAATATAAAATACCTGCAGCTTGGCTGATTGAAAAAGCTGGATTTAAAGGCAAAAGAATAAATGATTATGGGGTACACGATAAACAAGCTTTAGTAATTGTGAACTATGGAAAAGCTACAGGAAAACAAATATTAGACTTTTCTGTTAGTATTCAAAAAGCTATAAAATTTATATTTGATATCGACCTTGAAAGGGAAGTAAACGTGATCTAAAGCCGTAATTTGAATTCTTTTTTATTAATTTGCGCTAAAATATTTACAATGGAACTAATCTTCATAACTATATTTTTCTTGGGTTTTGCTATTTTAGGAATTAGCATAAAAATATGGGGGAAAAAAGATGGTGAATTTTCAGGTACATGTGCTAGTCAAAATCCAATGTTAAATAAAAATAATGAACCGTGCGGGTTTTGTGGAAAACCTCCAGAAGAATTTCAAGATTGCACATCCGAATAATTCATGTTTAATTTTCTAAAAAAACTTGGTCCAGGGATATTGTTTGCAGGTGCTGCAATCGGAGTATCACATTTGGTTCAATCTACTAGAGCTGGAGCTGACTTTGGGATTGGTTTGATCTGGGCATTGCTTCTTGTTAATTTATTTAAGTTTCCATTCTTTCAATATGGTCCCAGATATGCAAATGCAACAGGTGAAAGCTTATTAGATGGTTACAAAAAATTAGGTAAAAATATTTTAAGTATTTATATTCTTATTTCTTTAGCTACAATGTTTACCATACAAACAGCAGTCACTATTGTTACAGCTGGAATAGCTAGTTCTTTGACCAATAATATTATTAGTGTGGAGATATGGACAATTATAATTTTAATAATTTGTACAGTTCTTTTGTATTTTGGAAAATACAAAATGCTTGACAGAATGATTAAGATAGTTATTTCAATATTAGCGTTAAGCACAATAGTAGCTACCTGCTTAGCATTTAATAATTTTTCATATGATTTTAAATTATCTCAAGTATTGCCAAAAAATAATATTGAGATTGCATTTTTGATAGCATTCATGGGATGGATGCCTGCACCACTTGATGTTTCTGTATGGCACTCACTTTGGACAATTGAAAAGAAAAAATCAGATGGAGTTCAAGCAATGAAAACTACCTTATTTGATTTTAATATAGGTTATATAGGGACAATAGTATTAGGGATCAGCTTTATGTTGCTAGGTTATTTTGTAATGAATGGTAGTAATTTAAGTTTTAGCAGTTCAGCTACAACTTTTGCAAATCAATTGATTGAGATGTATACTTCTAGTTTTGGATCTTGGTCATATATCATAATTGGATTAGCAACATTTACTACAATGTTTAGTACTACAATAACAACTCTTGACGCATCTCCTAGAGCTATGCACAAGGCAACTGAGCTTATGTTTAATAAAACAATCAAAAACGGCTATTTATACTGGCTGTTTTTTTTAGTGATTGGAACCATATTTATCTTTTTTAATTTTATTTCAGAAATGGGCACATTGGTTAAAATTGCGACTATAGTTTCATTTATAACTGCTCCATTTTATGCGATAATTAATTATATTTTAATAAGTAGTAACCATACTCCAAAAAAATATAGACCTTCAAAACTTATGCACACTTTAAGTATACTAGGAATATTTTTTTTATTAGGATTTGGAATATGGTATTTATCAACATTAGAGTTGTTTATTTAGCATTACTTTATATCTTTGATATTAGCTTATGGAAAGTATTAAAACATCAAAAAAATTTCAGTCAATATTACCAAAACCTAAATGGTTAAGGGTAAAATTACCTACAGGTAAAAAATATACTGAACTAAGAGGTCTAGTTGATAAATATAAACTAAATACTATATGTACATCAGGCAGCTGTCCTAACATGGGAGAATGTTGGGGTGAAGGAACAGCAACATTTATGATTTTGGGGAATATATGCACAAGATCGTGTGGTTTTTGTGGGGTTAAAACTGGTAGACCTGAATCTTTGGATTGGTCAGAACCAGAAAAGGTAGCAAGATCAATAAAAATAATGAATATTAAGCATGCTGTTATTACAAGTGTGGACAGGGATGATTTGAAAGATATGGGTAGCCTTATGTGGGTCGAGACGATTGAAGCCATAAGGAGAATGAACCCAAATACAACATTAGAAACACTAATCCCAGATTTTCAAGGAATTGAAAGGCACATAGATAGGCTAGTAAGTGCAAAACCTGAAGTTATATCTCACAATATCGAAACTGTAAAAAGATTAACAAGAGAGGTTAGAATTCAAGCAAAGTATGAAAAAAGTATGAAAGTACTTAAATACATGAAAGAACAAGGTCAAAGAAGAACTAAATCTGGAATCATGCTCGGTCTAGGTGAAACAAAACAAGAAGTAATAGAAACTTTACATGATTTAAAAAACGCAAATGTTGATATTGTAACAATAGGTCAATATCTTCAACCAAGCAAAAAACATCTAAGTGTTAAAAGGTTTGTAACTCCTGATGAATTTTTAGAATACGAAAAAATTGGATTAGGTTTAGGCTTTAGACATGTTGAAAGCAGTGCGTTAGTTAGATCTTCTTATAAAGCACAAAAACACATTAATTGACCCTACAGTAATCAAGAATTAATTTATCAAATAATTTGTCAGAATCTATATTAACAGAAATAGGTAAATAATAAATATTTCTTTTTGGAAATGTTTTTATCAATTTAGCGTAATCTTTTTCCGTTGTAAGAATATTAAATAAAGGATCAATTTTTTCAAGATCTTTTGAGATATAATCATGATGATCTTTAAATTGCTGATGTTCAAAATTACAATTATTATTCACAAGATAAGTAACAATTTGTTCTGGGTTTGCTAGTCCAGTTACGAGAACAAATTTGTGATTAATAAAATCAATAAAATCAATTTTTTTAGTATTAGATATTACAAATTTTGAATATTCAATTGAGCTAAAGAATAATTTTTGACTTAATTTTAATTTAAGTTTATTTTTAATTTTAATTTTTGTTGTTTCAGTTAAAATTTCTGGGCATTTGGTAACAATTACTATATCTGCCCTTTTACTAGATGATGCAGGTTCTCTTAAATCTCCAAATGGTAAAACATAATCATTTGAATATAAATTATTGTAATCTGTTAACAAAATTGACAAACCCAATGTTAATCTTCTGTGCTGAAAGCTATCATCCAATAAAATTACTTTTGGAGGATTATCAATTTGTAATAGATTATTAATTCCGTTAACACGATTATTATCTACAGAAACAACTATGTTATTATACTTATTATAAAATTGTAAAGGCTCATCACCAATATCAAAATGAGTAGATTTTTCATTAGCAAGTAAAAACGATTTAGTGTTTCTACCATATCCCTTACTCAAAGTAGCTATACTATATTGATCTGATAGCAAACTAATTAAATACTCCACCATTGGAGATTTTCCTGTACCCCCGACTGCTAAATTACCTATACCGATTGTTGGTATTTCAAATTTGGTTGATTTATATATAGACAGGTCATACAAAACATTTCTAAATACAGAAAATAAGTAATAGATAGGGGTAATAAAAAAGAGTAACTTTCTTAAGAGTTTCATACAACTAAAGTAATTATTTATCTTTGAAATAAATACAAAAAAAATGATTGTAAAAGATATAATTAAATTACTTGACGATAAGTATCCATTTTGTTATGCAGAAGATTATGATAATGTTGGTCTAATCATCGGAGATGAACAAAATAAAGTTAAAGGGATTATAGTTTGCCTAGATGCAATTGAATCTGTAGTAAACGAGGCTATTGAGAAAAAATGTAATGTAATCGTAAGTTTTCATCCTATTATCTTTGAAGGTTTAAAAAAAATAACGAATTCAAACTATGTAGAAAAAACAATACACAAATGTATTAAAAATAATATATCCATAATATCAATTCACACTGCAATGGATAACTCAGTTATTGGTGTGAATAAAATAATATGTGATAAACTGAAATTGACAGAAACTGAAATTCTTATTCCAAAAAAAGGAACAATAAAAAAACTAACTACATATGTGCCTGAAAAGAATATAGAAGATTTAAAAAATAAATTATATATATCTGGTGCAGGTACTATAGGTAATTACGATCAATGCAGTTTTTCAGTAAAAGGAATAGGAACATTTAAAGGAAACAGCAAATCCAATCCCGTAATTGGAAAAAAAGGTGATTATACTAAAATAGAAGAAGTTAAAGTGACTTTTACATTTCCTAAACATAAAGAACTGGAAATATTACAAACTTTAAAAATTAATCATCCTTATGATGAATACGCATACGAAATTATTACTACTGAAAACATCAATAAAGATATTGGTCTTGGAATGATTGGAAAGCTTGGTAAAAGTATGAGTGAAAAAAAGTTTATCGATTATATCAAAAATAAAATGAATACCAAATTTATTAGACATTCAGAATTAACAGAAAGGAATATTAAAACTATTGCTGTTTTAGGTGGATCTGGAAGTTTTGCAATAAATAATGCCATTTCTGCAAATGCAGATGTATACATAACGTCTGATTTAAAATATCATGATTTTTTTAAGGCTAATAAAAAAATATTACTGACCGATATTGGTCATTATGAAAGTGAACAATACACAAAAAACGCAATACATACATATCTTAGCGAAAAAATTACTAATTTTGCAATCGTTTTATCAGAAACTTATAGTAACCCAGTAAAATATAGTTAACCATGGCAAAAAAGAAAGAAATCACAGTAGAGAATAAATTAAGAGCTTTATACGACTTGCAATTAATAGATTCTAGAGTGGATACAATTAGAAGTGTAAGAGGTGAGTTACCTTTAGAGGTACAAGACTTGGAAGATGAAGTTGCTGGACTTACTACAAGGCTAGAGAAACTTACAGATTCTGTAGATACTTTAAATGATCAGATTAAAATGAAAAAAAATCTGATGGAAGAAGCTAAAGCATTAATTAAAAAATATACGGAACAACAGAAGAATGTTCGTAACAATCGTGAATTTAACTCATTAACTAAAGAAACTGAATTCCAAGATTTAGAAATTCAATTGGCAGAAAAAAATATTAAAGAGTTTTTAGCTAAAATTGAGCATAAAAATGTTGTTATAGATGAAGCTAAATTAAAACTTTCCGAAAGAAAAAATCATTTAAAACACAAAAAAAGTGAGTTAAATACAATACTGGAAGAGACTAAGAAAGAAGAAGAGGTATTACTTTTAAAATCAGAAAAATGTAAGAAAGATATCGAGGAAAGACTAGTATTAGCTTACAGTAGAATTAGGAACAATGTAAAGAATGGCTTAGCTGTTGTTGCTGTTGAAAGAGGAGCCTCAGGTGGATCTTATTTCACTATACCTCCGCAGATTATTATGGAAATTGGTTCAAGAAAAAAAATAATTACTGATGAGCATAGCGGAAGAATATTAGTTGATGAAGAGTTAGCCAAAGAACAGAAAGTGAAAATGGAAAAAGTTTTTGCGAAAATTTAATACATAAAATTAATTTCGATAATTAAAAGCTTCTATATAAATAGAGGCTTTTTTTATTATATATTTATCTAATGAAAAAAAACCTATTGATTACTGTTTTAGTTTTAATAACTAATTGTACAAATGCTCAAAAGTTTTCAGAAAAACAAAACTTGATTATTAATTCAACTCCAGTTGAGGTTAATACAGATAATATTCACAAAGCTTATTTTGCAAGTGGATGTTTTTGGTGCGTAGAAGCAATATATGAGAGTATTATTGGAGTAAATGAGGTGATTAGTGGTTACTCTGGTGGATTTACATCAAACCCTACCTATGATATCGTTAATACTCAGACTACTGGTCATGCAGAGACCATAGAGGTTGTTTACAATCCTAAATTAATAACTTTTTCACAACTTGTAGATGTCTATTTTGGAACACAAAATATTGAACAAATTAATGGTCAAGGCCCTGATAATGGAACCCAATACCGATCCATCATTTTTTATCAAAATGAAAATCAGAAAAATATAATCAGTAAAAAAATTAATGAAATCACACAATCTTTAAAAGTTAATGTAGCAGCAGAGTCATATCCATTTCTTAAATTTTGGAAAGCTGAAAAATATCATCAAGATTTTAAAAAAAACAATAAGTTTAATAGTTACATAATTAATGTTTCAGATCCTCGTTTCAAGAAATTTAAATATAAGTTTTCAGAAATCATTAAACAAAATCAATAAAATTATATTACTTATTAATAATTGTTACTTTTACTAGACACTTAATATACTATTTTGATTAAACTTGAAAACTCACTAAACTTTGCTAAACAACTTGATAAAGAAGATAGTCTTTCTGAATACAGAAATCTTTTTCACATTCCAAAAGATATTCATAATAAAGATCTAATATACTTTTGTGGAAATTCTTTAGGACTTCAACCAAAATCAACAAAATCTTTTATAGACAATGAACTAAAGGACTGGGCCAGTTTAGGTGTTAAGGGATGGAGTAATGCAAAAAATCCATGGCTTGAATATCATAGCTATCTTACCAATGAAATGGCAAATATAGTAGGTGCAAAGCCATTAGAAGTCGTTGTGATGAACACCCTTACAGTAAATCTACATTTAATGATGGTGTCATTTTATAAACCTACTGACACAAAGTTTAAAATTATTTTAGAAGCCGATTCTTTTCCTTCTGACATATATGCTGTTGAATCACAATTAATTCACCACGGATATAATGCAAATGATGGAATTATACTGTGGGAAACAAAAAATGTAGAAAATAAATATCAGGAATTAGAAAATATTTTTTTAGAAAATAAAAATGAGATTGCCTTAGTATTAATTGGAGGAGTAAATTATTACACAGGTGAATATTTTAATTTAAAAAAAATAACTGAGATTGGTCATAAATATAAATCCATTGTTGGTTTTGACTGTGCTCATGCTGCTGGAAATGTTCAATTAAATCTAAATAAAGTCGGAGCAGATTTTGCTATTTGGTGTAGTTATAAGTACTTAAATTCCGGACCTGGAAGTTTATCAGGTTGCTTCATCCATGAAAGACATGCATATAACAACAATCTAAATAGATTTAGAGGATGGTGGGGTAACGATCTAAATAACCGGTTTAATATGAGAGAGCCCTTTCAAACTATTCCTGGTGCTGATGGCTGGCAGATTAGTACACCAACTATTCTATCTATGGCTGCAATAAAAGCCTCTCTTGAAATATTTAAAGAAGTGGGTATGAAAAAACTATGTGAAAAATCTACATTGTTAACTAACTATTTAGAGTTCCTTTTACTAGATCTTAATTCATCAAAAATTAATATAATCACTCCTACAGAGTCATTATCTAGAGGATGTCAAATTTCCATAGAGATAACTAATGCTGATAAAAAATTTCACAAAAGCTTAACTGATCTTGGGGTGATAACAGATTGGAGAGACCCAAATGTTATTCGTTGTGCTCCTACTCCATTATATAATTCGTTTGTGGAAGTTTATTTATTTGTAGAAAAGTTAAAGTTACTGATTTAATGAAATACATTAATAACGAAAAACTTGATGAATACTTAATTAATCACTCTGAAAAAGAGCCTGAACTTCTTAGTAATTTAAATAGAGAAACCAATCTAAAAGTTCTTCAGCCAAGAATGATAAGCGGTGCGTATCAAGGCAGGCTATTAAGTCTAATTTCTAAAATAATTAATCCTAAAAAAATATTAGAAATTGGAACATTTACTGGTTATTCAACATTATGTTTAGCTGAGGGCTTACGTGAAAATGGAGAGATTCACACTCTAGATATTAATGAAGAATTATATAGTTTACAAAGAAAATATTTTAAAAAATCTTCTTTTAATAGCAATATTATTCAACACTTAGGAAATGCATTAGACATAATTCCAAAATTGGATCAGGACTTTGATTTAATCTTTTTAGATGCAGATAAAATTAACTATCCAAAATATTTAGATATTTTAATAGTAAGATTAAAAAAAGGAGGTGTATTACTTTCAGATAACGTACTATGGGATGGTAAGGTTTTAAATCAAATTTCTCAAAAAGACAAATCCACTAAAGCTATTGTAGAATATAATAAATTGTTAAATAATAGAAAAGATATGGATTCCGTGATTTTACCAATAAGAGATGGCATAACAATAAGTAGAAAGAAGAAATAAATTATAAATCTCTTTTTATTGATCCAGAAAACTCTTCGAGATCTTTTTTTACTTTTGACAACTCGTTATTTACATCTTTAGTGATGGAATTGTTTTTAACAGATTCTGACGAAGATTGAATTTCTCTTTTAATGTCATTAGTAGCATGCTTAATTTCATTTAGACCTTTTCCAAGATTTCTTGCGATGTCAGGAATCTTATCAGCACCAAAAAAAATTAAAGCAATAAATAATATTATCGCAATTTCAGCACCACTTATGAATAAATTAAAAAAATATAGTAGCATTCTACAAATATAATCAGTAAGTTTAATTTGGATTATAAAAGTTGGTTTTTTTTTAAATTTATTCTATGAAAAAAATGATTTTAGCTAGTACTTCTACTGTATTTGGAAGTACTTATTTAGATTATATTAAAGATGAAGTTAAATTATTATTTAGGAATTCAAAAAAAATAATTTTCATTCCATATGCAAGACCTAACGGTTTAACTTATGAGAAATACACAAAATTAGCATCTGATTTTTTTGTCAAATTAGGGATTGAGGTTAATGGCATACATGAGTACAAAGATTTAAAGCAAGCGATAAAAGATACTGATGGAATATTTATTGGTGGCGGTAATTCTTTTTTACTTTTAAAAAAATTAATTGATAATGATCTAATAAATTATTTAAAAGAAGCTATTGACAAAGGAAAACCATATTTAGGGACTAGTGCAGGAATTAATATATGTGGACCCTCGATTGGAACTAGTAATGATATGCCAATTATACACCCAACTAGCTTTAATGCACTAAATATAATTCCTTTTAATATCAATCCACATTATCTCGATTCAATTTCCAACAGCAAACATATGGGTGAAACAAGAGAAACTAGAATTAAAGAGTTTCACTTTTTTAACTCTCAAATTGTAATTGGATTAAGAGAAGGTAGTTATTTATCTGTTTCTGGTGAGAAAATAATTTTAAAAGGTAATAAGTCCGCTAGGGTGTTTGAACAAAATAAAAAACCATATGAAGTTGAAATAAATTTTAATTTAAGTGACTTATAACAAAAAATGTTGATGGGCAATACTAAACTTATATAAAAATTTAATGATAATTCAGTAAATTTGTATAGATTTTGAGATGAATAAAAAAGTAATTTTAATGATATTAGATGGTTGGGGCAACTCTCCAGACCCAAAGGTTTCTGCAATAGATAACGCTAATACTAATTTCATTGATAGTTTATACAAAAAATATCCATACTCCACTTTAAGAACGGACGGATTACACGTTGGTCTTCCTCAGGGTCAAATGGGTAATAGTGAAGTTGGGCATATGAATTTAGGTGCTGGTAGAATAGTTTATCAAGATCTTACTAAGATTAATATATCTATTGAACAAAATAAACTTAAAAAAGAAAAAGTCATTGTAGAGACATTTGAATTTGCAAAAAAAAATAATAAAAAAATTCATTTTCTCGGATTAGTAAGTGATGGAGGGGTTCACTCTCACACTAATCATTTAAAAGGATTAATTGACATCGCAAAAGAATACAATATTGAATCTTATATACATGGCTTTACTGATGGAAGAGATGTAGATCCAAAGTCTGGCTCTGGATATATCTCAGATTTAAATGATTATATAAAAAATAGCTCTATACAAATAGCATCTATTACAGGTAGGTATTATGCCATGGATAGAGATAACAGATGGGAGAGAATAAAACTTGCTTATGATGCATTAGTAAATGCAAAAGGAGAGAAAAGCTCAAATTTAATTCGTAGTATTCAAAATAATTACGATAACGGATGCACCGATGAATTTATAAAACCTATAATTAAAGTTGATTCTAACAATCAACCACTATCAACAATTAAAAATGAAGATATAGTAATATTTTTTAACTTTAGAACAGATAGAGGAAGAGAGCTCACAAAAGTACTATCTCAAAAAGATAATTTAGAGTTTGATATGAAGAAATTAAATCTTCATTACGTAACAATGACAAATTATGACAATACCTTTTCTAACATTAAAGTTATTTTTAATAAATCTAATCTTGATAATACTCTTGGTGAAATATTAGAAAAAAATAATAAAAGTCAATTAAGAATTTCTGAAACTGAAAAATATCCACATGTAACTTTTTTCTTTTCAGGTGGAAGAGAAAACAAATTTAAAGGTGAGTCTAGAATATTGAAAAAATCTCCTAAAGTTGCAACTTACGACCTTAAACCCGAAATGAGTGCTTATGAAATTACCGATTCTTTAGTTGCAGAGATAGACTTAGGAAAACAGGACTTTATTTGTTTAAATTTTGCTAATGGAGATATGGTTGGACATACTGGCAGCATGAAAGCTGCTATTAAGGCATGTGAAGCAGTTGATAAATGTGTTGAATCTGTTATTAATTCTGCTAATAAAAATAATTATACAACCATATTAATTGCAGATCATGGCAACTGTGAGACTATGATTAATGCCGATGGTACTCCTAATACTGCACATACTACTAATCCAGTACCTGTAATTCTTGTTGATAATGATTTAGAAAATATAAAAAATGGTATTTTGGGAGATATTGCTCCAACTATTTTAAAACTTATGGGTATAAAAAAACCTAAGGAAATGACACAAGAATCACTAATATAATTATGAGTATCACTAAAAATAGAGATGAAATTGAATTAATCAGAGAAAGTGCTTTACTTGTTTCTAAAACACTTGGAATGATTGCTGGAGAAATTAAAGAAGGAGTTACAACATTACATTTAGATAAACTTGCAGAAGAATTTATTAGGGACAATGGAGCAATTCCAGGTTTTTTAGGAATGTATGACTTTCCTAATACTCTTTGTATAAGTCCAAACTCACAAGTAGTTCATGGAATTCCAAATAATACTCCAATTAAAGACGGGGATGTTATTTCTATCGATTGTGGAGTTTTAAAAAATGATTTTTATGGAGATCATGCATATACTTTCGGAGTTGGAAACATTGCAAATGATGTTAATCACCTTTTAGATACAACCAAAGAGTCATTATACGAAGGAATTAGAAGTTTTAAAATTGGTAATAGAGTTGGTGATGTAGGCTATGCTATTCAAGATTATTGCGAAAATAGAGGTTATGGTGTAGTTAGAGAATTAGTTGGGCATGGCCTAGGTAAAAATATGCATGAGAAACCTGAAATGCCAAACTACGGAAAAAGAGGTAAAGGCAAAAAATTTGTTGAAGGAATGGTAGTAGCAATTGAACCAATGATAAATCAAGGAACACATAAAATTAAGCATCATAAGGATGGCTGGACTATTACTACATTAGATAATAAACCTAGTGCTCATTTTGAGCATAATATTGCAATTATTGATGGAAAACCTGAATTACTTTCGACATTTTCTTATATATATGAAGCATTAGGAATCAAATCTGACGAAGAGAATGAATTTCTAAATAATTATAAACTTTGATTAAATTAATTTTAAAAATATTTCCAAGAACTTTTTTAATAAAGTTTAGTTTTATATTTCAACCCTTACTAAGTCTTTTATTAAAAGGTAATAAATTTACTGATCCAATTGATGGTAAATCATTTCGTAAATTTTTATCCTATGGTTATAATAAATTAAGAAAAAATGCACTATCTCCTTCAACTCTATCTCTTGAAAGACATAGATTACTTTGGTTATATTTGACAAATGAAACAGTACTTTTTGAAAGAAAGGTAAAGCTGTTACATTTTGCTCCTGAACAGGCATTTTATACAAGATTTAAAAAATTAAATAATATTCAATACGATTCTATCGATATTAATTCTCCTTTAGCAAAGATAAAGGCAGACATTTGTGATTTACCGATAAAGGATAATACCTATGACTTTATACTTTGTAATCATGTTTTAGAACATGTATTGGACGATAATAAAGCAATGAGTGAATTGTATAGAGTTTTAAAAAAAGGTGGTACTGGTATATTTCAAGTACCAATTGATATGAATAGAAAAAAAACTTTCCAAGACGATTCAATTACTGATAAATTAGAAAGAAATAAAATATTTGGACAATATGATCATGTTAGAGTTTATGGAAAAGACTATTTCAATAAACTTAAAAATACTGGTTTTAAAGTTAAACAAATAGACTACTCAAAAGAGTTTAGTGATGAAGAAATATTAAAATACTCTATTATTAAAGGAGAAATTATTCCTGTATGTACTAAATAGAAGGAAAGTTGTTGAAAGAGATATCTTTCATTTCATTATTCACGTCATTATAAATAATAAAAATACTGATAGCACTATTTTCTTTTGCCAAAAGAGTAATTTCATCAACTGACATAAGTTGTAATGCGGTTGCATATGCATCGGCTTCAATACAATCCTCTGAAATCACTGTTACGCTTAGTATATTTGAAGTTGAAGAATAACCAGTTTTTGGATCTATGATATGAGCATATTTATTTCCTGAACTATCAATTTTAAATTTTCTGTAAACTCCTGAAGTTGCCATGGATTTATCCTTCAAATTAAAGATCTTATAAAGATCTCTCTGTAAACCATCAAATCTTGGAGTATCTAATCCAACTCTCCAATTTTTATTTCCATCTAAATTCATACCACTAGATCTAATCTCACCCCCAACTTCAACTAAATAATTAGTTATATTGTTAATACTCAAAAAACGTGAAATTACATCAACACTATAACCTTTAGCAATGGCATTGAAATCTATAAAAGAGTTAAAAGGTCTAATTAATTTATTTTCAATGATATTAAATTTATCTAAACCTACTAAGGTTTTGAGTTTATCGATTGGCAAATGATTGGTTTTGGGGCCAAAATTTAAGGAATTTACTAAAGGACCAATAGAAGGGTCAAAAAGACCATTTGTCTTATTGAATATATTTTTAGAAACATTAAAAACAAACTTAAAATGATTATCTAGATCAATATCTTCATTATTATTAATTTTAGTTATTAATGAATTGGGATTATAGGTTGACATTGACATATCAATAGCATCAAAAAGACTATCAATTTGCACTTTTAATTGTAATTCATCATCAGAAAAGTAAACTATACTGTAAGTGGTGCCGTACACATAACCACTAATAGAAGTTTTCTTAAATGAATTATTTGTACAAGAATAGACTGTAATAAATAGTAATAATAGGTAACGCATTAGTTTAAATTGTCATCAATTACTTGAATTCCGTTATATTCAATTATATAATCCTGATTTAAATATACAGGATTATTTTTATTTTTTGCGTTAGCTAATCCTACCCCAGCATAAAGGACCTTTGAATCATGAGATTTAGCATGTTGCTTAAATTTCTCCATCCAAACAAGATCATAATTATTTGGGTTTTTAGGTAGTAAAATTGCTTTTACAATAACAAAAAAATATTGTTTGTTTTTATCAATACAGACAAATTGAGGGTTTTTTCTTAATTTACTGTTTACTGCTATAAATTCAAAACCTCTAGATTCAAGATCTTTACCAACATGATTCATAGCTAAATTATGAAGTTCTTGATTTGATAAAGCAGTATTCATGAAAATTATAATTTAACCTCCAAAATCATCAAACCTAATATGTTCATCAGGAATACCATAATCCTCACCCATTTTTTGGACAGCTTGATTCATAAGTGGGGGACCACAAAAATAAAGTTCAATATCTTCAGGGGACTCGTGAGTGCTTAAGTAGTTATCAATAACACAATTATGAACAAAACCTACAAAACCATCACCATCAGCTTCTAAATCAGTTTTAACATTCCAATTATCTTCAGGTAAAGGTTCAGATAATGCTAAATAAAATTTAAAGTTTGGAAAATCTTTTTCTAATTTATAAAAATGATCTAAATAGAAAAGCTCTCTTCTAGATCGACCTCCATACCAGAAACTAACTTTACGACCTGTTTGTAGTGTTTTAAAAAGATGATAAAGATGAGACCTCATTGGAGCCATTCCGGCACCACCACCAACATATAACATTTCTGAGTCAGACTCATTTATAAAAAATTCACCATATGGGCCAGAAATGGTCACTTTGTCACCAGCTTTTTTAGAAAAAATGTATGATGACGCTACTCCAGGATTTACATCCATCCATCCATTTTTATTTCTATCCCATGGAGGAGTTGCAATTCTAACATTCAACATAATTTCTTTACCCTCAGCAGGGTAAGATGCCATAGAGTAAGCTCTATCAACTAGCTCATTATTGTTCATAACTAATGGCCACAAATTAAATTTATCCCATTCAGGTTTAAATTTGTCAGCAGATTCGTGTTCGTCAGGGTGAGCTGTTATATCCATATCGGAAAATTTAACCTCACCTTCGGGAATTTCAATTTGAATATATCCACCAGCTTTATACCCCATATCTTCTGGGATTGATACTACAAACTCTTTAATAAAAGATGCAACGTTATAATTTCTAACTACAGTTGCTTCAAACTTTTTAATACCAAATACTTCTTCTGGGATACTGATATTCATGTCTTGCTTAACTTTAACTTGACATGCTAATCTAGCACCAGATTTTATTTCTTTTCTTGTAAAGTGAGGCACTTCAGTTGGTAATGCTTCTCCTCCTCCACTATTTACATGGCATTCACACTGAATACAAGTTCCTCCTCCTCCACAAGCAGATGGTAAAAATATTTTTTGCGCTCCAAGTGTGGTTAATAATGTTTCTCCGGAAGCAACCTCAATTTCTTTTTCACCATTTATTGTAATCATAACAGGACCAGATGGGGATAGTTTTTGCTTAACAAATAAAAGCACACTGATTAATAATAATGATACAATTAAAAAAGCAATAATTGTTATAAGAACGGTTCCTAATGTTTGTGATGCTAAAATCATATTAATTGACTTCTTTTGTGTTTTTTGAAAATAATTTATTATCTAATTTTTGTAGCTTATTATCTGTGACTAATTCAACGTCAATCTGTTGCTTAACAACTTCTTCATCTCCTCCAGTTAGCATACCTCCAAAACTCATAAATCCAATAGCCATTAAACCTGTAATAATAAATGTTATTCCAAGCCCTCTAAGAGGTGCAGGGACATTGGAATATCTAATTTTTTCTCGAATTGCTGCAATGGATAAAATTGCTAAGAACCATCCAATCCCTGAGCCTACTCCATAAGTAAGAGCAAGAGCTAGAGTGGGAATCTCTCTAGATTGCATAAATAAAGATCCTCCCAAAATAGCACAGTTTACTGCAATAAGAGGTAAAAATATACCGAGTGAATTGTATAAAGATGGACTGAACTTTTCAACAATAATTTCAACAAGCTGAACCATTGTAGCAATTGTAGCAATAAACATAATAAATGATAAAAAACTTAAATCATAAATTTCAAAATCTTCACTAATCCATACTAAAGCACCATCTTGTAAAATGTATTTATCTAAAAGCCAATTTAACGGTACAGTAATTGTTAATACAAAAATTACTGCCGCACCTAACCCAACAGCCGTGTCAACTTTTTTTGAAACAGCCAAATAAGAGCACATTCCTAAAAAAGTAGCAAATACCATATTATCAATAAAAATTGATTTAAATAATAATTCTATGTGCTCCATTTAACTAATTTTGTTATTCTTCAATTAAACTCATATTTCTTGATCTTTGTACCCATATAATCAATCCTACCACTATCAATGCCATAGGAGCTAACAACATAAAACCATTATTTTCATATCCAATAGAATAAAGACCAGTCTTTTCAATTGGGTCTCCTAAAACTGCATATCCTAAAAGTGTACCAGATCCTAATAATTCTCTAAAGAAACCTACAATAATTAATATAACTCCATAACCAATTGCATTTCCAATTCCATCTAAAAATGACCTCCATACACCATTTGCTAGTGCGAATGCTTCAAAACGGCCCATGATAATACAATTAGTAATTATTAGACCTATAAATGCACCTAACTCTTTACTTAAAGAATAAGAATATGCCTTTAAAACTTGATCAACAATGATCACTAAGGCTGCTACAACAGTAAGTTGAACAATTATTCTAATTTTTGATGGGATTATATTTCTAATTAACGAAATAACAACATTTCCAGCACCCATAACAAAGATTACAGAAATAGACATTACTATTGAAGCTTTTAGTTCTGCAGTTATTGCTAAAGCAGAACATATTCCCAATACTTGTATTGTAATAGGGTTATTGTCCGCCAGAGGATCGGATATTAATTTACTGTCTTTGCTCGATAATAAACCCATATACTAATTAGTTTTTAAGTTTTCAAAATATGGTTGATATAATTTAAGGTCTTTTTTTATCATTGCAGAAACTCCATCACCAGTAATTGTTGCACCAGCTATAGCATCAACTTCATTATCATCCTTAATCTTGTTTGTAGGGTCTGCATTACTTTTGGAAACAGTTATTCCTTTGAAAACTCCATTTTTATCTAGAAGATGTTCGCCAATAAAATCATCCATAAAAAACCTCTGTTTAATATTTGCTCCTAAACCTGCTGTTTCAGCTTGATGATCAAAATAAGCACCTTGAACAATCATATTTTCATCCATTGCAACATAAGCCCAAACTGCATCCCATAAACCTTTACCTCTAATTGGTGCTACGTAATAAGTTTTTCCTTCTTTTTCACCAATAAATAAAGGTAACTTACGCAACTCACCAGCCTTTGCTTTAGTTTGTTCTTTTTTGATATCTATTAAATAAGCATCATTATCTTCTGTGATATTCAAGCCATCCGTTATAACAAGTTGTGTTTTAATATATTTTGAAAATTCACCAGCAACTTTACTGTCCTGAACAAAAGCAACACTATTGCCTTCATTTTCGTGAACTCCCATAGCATAAAGTATATTTTGTTGTTTTTCTATTCTTTTATTTTCATTAATCCTTGGCTTTAATGAAGAAGCCAAAAATGCTAATAAAGATCCTACAACAATTACCATCCCAGTGGCAAATAGAAGCGTATATAAATTTTTATCTGTCCTCTTTTCCATTATTAAGCAGTTTTAATTTTTAGTCTATTTAGTCTATTTTTAACATTTGCTTTAACGACATAATGATCAATAGTTGGTGCAAACACATTCATCAACAAAATTGCTAAAAATACACCTTCAGGGTAAGCAGGATTGAATACTCTAATCATTATAGATATAAAACCAATTAAAAAACCATATATCCATTTACCTTTATTAGTTTGTGATGCACTAACAGGGTCTGTGGCCATAAAAACAGCACCAAATAATATACTACCAATTAATAAATGTTGCCAATAAGGAACACTCATTAAACCATAAAATTTACTAGATTCTCCAATCAATTCAGAACCTATAACTAGATTAAATATAGCCCCCATAAATAAAGCCCCTAAAATTGTACTAAGTATGATTCTCCAACTACCAATTTTTGTAAAAATTAATATTAAGGCTCCTAAAATAATTAATAACTTAGAAGTTTCTCCAACTGAACCAGGGATAAAACCATAGAACATTTCGGATAACGAATAAATAATATCTTGATTTTGAGCATAACTACCCAAAATGGTTTCACCGGAAATTGCTTCAGATGTTCCCGTCCTTTCGACTGCTCCATGAACCCAAACCTTATCACCACTCATCCATGTAGGGTAGGCAAAAAATAAAAATGCACGAATTGTAAGAGCTGGATTTAGAATATTCATCCCTGTACCTCCAAAAACTTCCTTTCCAATAACAACTCCAAAAATAACCGCTACTGCTAACATCCATAATGGAATATCTATTGGAACAATAAGAGGAACTAACATACCGGTAACTAAATAGCCTTCTTCGACTTCATGACCTTTAATTACAGCGAATAAAAACTCAACAGCTAGTCCAACTGCATAAGATACTATCACTAATGGAAGAACAGTTATAGCACCCAAAATAAGATTATCCCATGTAATAAAATTACCAAATAAGGATACTTCTCTAACTATACCATTAGCTATATCAATGGCTCTGTAATGTTGATAACCAGCATTAAACATTCCAAATATAAGACAAGGAACCAATGACAAAATAACTGTATTCATTGTTCTTTTTAAATCATCTGCCGCTTTTATATGAGTTCCTCCTTGAGTCACTTCATTTGGAAGGTATAAAAATGTATGTAAGGCATTAAAGGCTGGTGCCATTTTTTGACCTTTATACTTTTCTTTTAAGTTATGTAATGTTGATTTTAATCCCATTAATTATCCTATTTCTTTTTTCATTAAATCTAAACCTTCTCTAATTATCTTTTGATGAGGTTGTTTTGAAACACATACAAATTCAGTTAATGCAAAATCTTCAGGTGCTACTTCATACATACCCAAAACCTCCATCTCGTCAAGATCTTTATACATACATGCTTTTAAAATATGCATTGGAAATATATCTAGTGGAAAAACTTTTTCGTAAGTCCCAGTTGTAACAAAAGCTCTATGTTCACCGTTAGTGTTTGTTGTTAAATCATACTTTTTCTTGGGAAAAAGCCAAGAAAATGTTAATGCTCTGGAAACTGATATCTTATCAAATACTGGTTTAGTCCACCCAAACAATTCATAATCGTCTCCTTCAGGAATTACCGTGACTGAATTACTGTAATAGTCCAAGTGACCATCAGATCCAATTTTTTTACCAGACAATATGGTACCAGAAATAATTCTATTATTCTCATTTTGAGTAACAACATTATTGTTAGTAATAGAATCAATTTGACAACCAATAATAGTTTTAAAGTATCTAGGGCTTTCGATTGAAGAACCTGAGAGTGATACAATTCTTTCTGCTTTAAATTCTCCTGTCAATAACATATGACCTATTATTACTAAATCTTGAGCAGAAACAGTCCAGACAGATTCACCCTTATTAACTGGGTCAACTTTATTAATTAAACTTCCTACATTACCACTAGGGTGAGGTCCAGAAACATTATATAGCTCTATGTCTTTAATTTCTCTAAAAATTGAATTGGAAGATTTCTCAACAGAAACATTTACATTTCCTTCAGTTAATTTACCTAAAACACTAACAGCAGCTTGTATTTCTTTTTTGTTGTCTTTTAAAGTAAAATCAAAATTAGCAGAAAGTGGCTCAGAAGAATATCCTGAGACAAAAATAGATTTGGGGAAAGATTTATGATTTGCTATGATTGCATAGGGTCTTTGCATAATAAAAGGCCAACATCCAGCACTTAATAAAAATTCAATTATTTCTTGTCTATTAGCAGATTTTTTTAAACTGCCTAGATTTTTAAAAACTTGTTTTTCATCAGCCAGAATTTTTATTGAAAGAATTTTTCGTTTTTCTCCTCTAATTATTTCAGTAATTTGACCAGAAACAGGGGATACAAACTTTAATAATTCATCTGATTTATCATAAAACAAGACATCACCAGCTAAAATATTATCAGAAATTTTTACATTAAGTTTTGGGTTAATACCGTGAAAATCAGATGGTTCTACAGAATAAAATTTACTTTTTGGGGCAGGTACCAGTACTTTATTAGCTTCTCCAACTAGGTTGATATCTAAACCTTTTTTAAAATGGATGTCATTAGACATAATTAAGAATGTAAATTTAATTGTTTAAAATCGCTGCAAAAATACAAATTAATATTATAGTTATCATAATATTTCGATCACAAAATTTTGATTATTTTTACAAAAAAAAAGTCTAAAAAAATTAAAAAAATAGTAACATGTATAAAACATTAATAGCAATAATTTTATGTTTACTATTTTCTTCTGCTATGTTATCTCAAGAGACAAACGAAACCCCTGCTCCAGAGCATGTAAAAACTATTACTTTTAAAAATGAAACAAATCAACTTGGCTTTCCTGTCATAAAGTTAGGCAGCTCTTTTTCAATTCAATTTGACGTATTAAATGGCTATGAAGATGACTACTATTATAAAATAGACCATTATAATTTTGATTGGACAAAATCTCAATTATCTAAATCAGAATATTTGAAAGGTTATGACAATTCAAAAATTTATAATTATAAAAATTCGTTTAATACATATCAAATTTACAGTCACTACAATCTCAATATTCCAAATCAAGAAATTAAAATTATTAAATCTGGAAATTATATAATTTCAATATTAAATGATTATGAAGAAGTTGTTTTTTCTAAAAAAATCATAGTATATGAGTCTTTATCTACTGTTGAAATAGATATATTTAGAAGTAGAGATTTGAGTAATATTAACAAAAAACAGGTTGTTCAATTTGAAGTAAAAGCAATATCAAATATCAATAATCCACTACAAACAATTAAAACATTAATAATTCAAAATAATAATCTAAATAATTCAATTAATAATTTAAAACCTCAATACACATTGGGTAATAGATTAATTTATAAATATGACTCTGAGGCCAGTTTTATGGGTGGAAATGAGTTTTTATACTTTGAAAATAAAAATATTAGAGGTTCAGATATTAATATAAGAACTTTTGATCTTAAAGAAATATATCATAATTATTTATACGCTGATAATCCAAGGAATAATAGTACCTATACATATAACCCAGATATTAATGGTAACTTTTTAGTTACATCTGTAGATGTAGATGACACAGATATTGAAGCCGACTACGCTAATGTTCATTTTTATTTAAATATTGATAAACTTGACATGGATAAATCTATTTATGTTACTGGAAATTTTAATGGGCATCAATTAAATAGTTCAAATAAAATGAATTATAATAATTTAAAAAACAACTACGAACTTGTACTAAAATTAAAACAGGGCTTTTACAATTATAGATATTCTGTATTAAATAATTTCAATAAAGAAGTTGAGGGGTATATTTCAGGTAATTTTGATGAAACAGAAAACAATTATAAAGTTATTGTATACTACAGAGACTATGGCTCACGATACGATAGAGTTATTGGTTATAATAATATCAACTCAACTAAGATAAACAATTAATAAAAATGTTTTTTTTATTTAACGAATGATTTTTTTTATTTACTTTTATTTAGAATAAAAAAATAATGGTACAACAAATTACAAGAGGCATAAAAATTGAGGTAAAACAAAATTTTGAAGGTACTTTTTATAAGAACCATAAAATTCATTTTGCTTTTGGTTATGTTGTAACTATTGAGAACAGAAGTAAAGATACTGTGCAGTTAAACTCTAGACACTGGACAATTTTAGATTCATTAAATAAAAACGAAAATGTAAATGGCGAAGGTGTCATTGGTAAAAAACCTGTCCTTAATCCTGGAGATACTCATGTCTACAATTCTGGATGTTTATTGTTATCTCCTTTTGGATCTATGAAGGGTCATTACAAGATGATAGACATAGCATCTACAAGAAAATTTAATGTAACTATACCTTCATTTAAACTAAGTGCTCCTTTTGCCCTTAATTAATTTTCTTTAGTTTTTTTATGTTTAACTTTGCCGTTATTAATTAATCAATAAATATTTTTTTCGATGAGTAAAGGATTTTTTAAAGTTCCCGTAGCAACTAATGAACCTGTAAGATCATATAAACCAGGCTCAAAGCACAGAGATGAAGTTATCGCTTCTTATAATAAAATGTTTAATAACAACATTGATATACCTTTTTACATCAATGGAAAAAATATCACAACTAGCAACCATAAACTAATTTCACCTCCTCATGATCACAAACATGTAGTGGGTAAATATTTTTTAGCTGAAAAAACTCACGTAGATCAAGCGATTAGTGGATGTTTATCTGCTCGCGAAAAATGGGCGAATTTGCCTTGGGAACAAAGGTCTGCAATTTTTCTAAAAGCTGCAGAATTAATTGCTGGACCATATAGATCAAAAATTAATGCAGCAACAATGATTGCGCAGTCTAAAACGATTCATCAAGCAGAAATAGATGCTTCTTGTGAGTTTATTGACTTTTTAAGATTTAATGTTCAATTTGTAACTGATATCTATAACAATCAGCCAGAAAGTACATCAGATTTTTGGAATAGGGTTGAATATAGACCTTTAGAGGGTTTTGTATATGCAATTACACCATTTAATTTCACAGCAATTGCAGGTAATCTTCCAGCATGTATGGCAATGCTAGGAAATGTTGTTGTCTGGAAGCCTAGTGACAGTCAAATTTATTCAGCTAAAATAATAATGGATGTATTTAAAGAAGCTGGAGTTCCTGATGGAGTAATTAATGTTGTTTTCGGAGATCCAGAAATGATTACAAAAACCGTATTAAATAGTCCAGATTTTAGTGGACTTCATTTTACCGGGTCTACTCAAATATTCAAAAAGCTATGGAAAAATATTGGAGAAAATATCTCCAATTACAAAACATATCCAAAAATAGTTGGTGAGACTGGTGGTAAAGATTTTATAGTTGCTCATGAAAGTGCAATTCCTGCTCAAGTTTCAACTGCAATTGTCAGGGGTGCTTTTGAATTCCAAGGGCAAAAGTGTAGTGCAGCATCAAGAAGTTATATATCGGAGTCTATATGGACTGAGGTTAAGAGCAATCTTATTGCAGATTTAAAGTCTATAAAAATGGGTTCACCTGCTGATACCAATAATTTTGTAACAGCAGTAATCCATGAAAATTCGTTTGATAAAATTGCAAATTATATTGATGATGCCAGAAATGGTTCAGAGACTGAAATAATTGCTGGTGGAAAATATGATAAATCAAAAGGATACTTTATAGAACCTACTGTAATTGTCACTACAAATCCAAATTATAAAACTATGCACGAAGAGATTTTTGGTCCTGTAATGACAATTTATGTTTTTAAAGATGATGAATTTGACATAACTTTAAAGTTAGTTGATTCAACTAGTGAATATGCACTCACTGGAGCCATTTTAGCAACTGACAGGTATGCTATTGAAAATGCTACTAAACTCTTACAAAATTGTGCGGGTAATTTTTACATAAATGATAAACCGACAGGTGCAGTTGTTGGACAGCAACCATTTGGAGGAGCTAGAGGTTCAGGTACAAATGATAAAGCTGGAAGTGTTCTTAATTTATTGAGATGGGTATCTCCTAGGTTAATTAAAGAAACATTTGTAACTCCTACAGATTATAGGTATCCTTTTTTAGGTAATTAATTAAAATCTTGAAATGAATTAACTTCACCAAATTGTGAATTAATTGCATTATTATTTGAGTCAACTACAATCGCTACAATTGCTAAGTTTTCAACAACAAAATCAGGATTTATTTCGACATTAAATGTAAATTTATAATCGATTAATGGCTGTATTACATCTAATATATTACCAGAAATATTTGTTATAGATTTTCGTAAAACATCTTGATGAGAATAATTTTCTATAGGGTTACCTAGATTATAAAAATAACTGTCCTCAACATAGTTAAAATAATTAGTTTGATCATATATTAAATTACTTTCAACCAAGTATATAACTAACTTATGATTAACAAGTTCAATATTGGAAACAATCCTTAAGTCAACTCCTAATTCAATATTTTCTGTATTTGAGTTAATTGAAATAGCTACATTGTTCTCTTCACTTAAAAGGCTATTTACATCTGAAAATTGATATGGATCTAACCACGAAATTGTTCTATTTAATCTTGCTGATGGAAAACCACTAATCCCTAATTCAGATCTAAGATCTGATTCTTGATCAATAGTAAGCTCATCATTATTATGAATTCCAACCGAAATAATATTATCATAAACCTCTTTTAATTCATAAATTGCATTTGCAACTGGAGGACAATAACCACACCATGTTCCTGTATAATCTTCAACAATAACTTTATTTATAGGTTCTACTATATTAAACCCTTTAGAATCTGAACTATAATTCTGAGAATCAATTGAATAATCGGCATAAACTTCATGATTACCTATATTATCATAACTGATTGTATTTCCATTTATTAATTGGTTGTCCACTATAAAACTAGTACTAGATGTAATATTATTTCCTTCAGAATCTATCATATTGAAAGAAATAAGTTGATTTTTCAAATAAGACGTCTCAACATTTAAACCAGGTATTAAGTTATACTGTTGAACTGGTAAATCATTAAAAGACTCTGGTTTACTACAACTATAAATGAGAATAAAAATAAGAGTGTAGACTAAAGAGGGTCTCATAATTTATATAAATTTATTTGCGTAAAATTAAGCATATATTTTCAATTAACTTTATTTTTTAAAAAAACAGAGTATATTTACAAAAACCCTAAACAATGAATAAATTTCTAACTTTATTAACTTTTATTTTTTCAATTACTGTAAATTCTCAATCAACTTTACCAAATATTTCTTTAAATTCTTTAGAGGGTAATGAGATAAATATTCAATCAATTTCTAGTGATGATAAAATTGCTGTCGTATCGTTATGGGCAACTTGGTGCGTACCTTGTATAAAGGAATTAGATGCCATTAGTGAATATTATGAAGAATGGAGAGATGAAGTGAATTTTGAACTATACGCAATATCTACTGATGATAGTAGGACAATTAAAAGAGTTAATGCAATGGTTAATGGAAAAGGCTGGGATTACACAATTCTTTTAGATTCTAATAACGAACTTCAAAGATCGTTGGGAGCTTCAACTATTCCATTAACTTTAATAGTAAAAAACAATGAAATAGTATATAGACACTCTGGCTATAGTGCTGGAGTTGAATTTGAATTATTTAACAAAATAAAAGAATTAAAATAATTATATGAAAAAATTATTATTCTTCATTAGCGTAATATTTTCGTTAACAACAGTTGCTCAAAGCAACGAAAACATTTTTGGTAGTTTCGAGAGTAATTCTCAACTATTACAGGACGACAACTCTTTAAATTTCACCTCTCCAGAGGATAATTTTAGAGCAAATAATTATTTCCAATTAAATTATAATATAGGAAATGTCTCTACCGGAATTCAATATGAAAGTTATCTACCAAGTGCTATGCTGGGTTATTACCCACAATACAATGGGGAAAATGGAATTGCATCTTATTTTGTAAATATAAAGAGAAATAAAACTGATATTACTTTTGGGTATTTTTATGGGCAGTTTGGTAACGGATTAATATTTAGGTCTTGGGAAAATAGACAGCTGGGAATAAATAATGCTATCAAAGGAATAAAATTAAAATATAAGTTTTCTGAAAGCTTTAATCTTACTACCATTTATGGGCAACAAAGAAATGGTTTTGAGTTAAATGAGGCTACTATACAGGGTGTTGACACAAATCTAAATTTAAATAAATTTTTAAATTTAGATAAAACAGATTTAACAATCGGTGCAAGTTATATAGGTAGATATCAAAATAATTCTACTAATGACTTAATTCCTGCTAATGTAAAATCTCTTGGCGCAAGAGTCGATTTATACTCTGGTAGGTTTAGCTTAAACTTTGAGGGAATTATTAAAGATTCTGATGTGATAGCTAATGAAGGTATAATTCTATCGGATAAATTATATGATGGAACTGCTTTACAATTAGATTTGGGATACTCAAAAAAAGGGCTAGGTTTAAATACAACATTTAGAAGATTAGAAAATTTTAATTTTTATAGCGATAGATTGGCAGAAGGAAATATATATAATCAACAAACCATTAGTTACACTCCTGCTTTAACCAAACAACAAGATTATTTACTTACAAATATTTACGTTTACAGTGCTCAACCCAGGCTAGTTATTAATGCATTAGAAAATAGATCTGGTGAAGTTGGTTCACAAACAGATTTTTACTACACATTTAAAAAAGATAGTTTTCTTGGAAAATACAAATCTAAAATTGCAGTAAACTTTTCATATTGGGCTGCAATAGAATCTAACTTTAATCAAGATCAATCTTATGATGTTGAATTTATTGGAGATGGCAATAGGTATTACAGAGATTTTAATTTCGAATTAAAAAATAGATGGAGTAATAAGTTTAATACTACAATAACAATGTTAGATGTTATAATAGATAAAGGAGTAGCTCTTGGTGGTCCTTTAGGGGTTCAAGGAGATATTAAGGCAAAAGTCGGAGTTATTGAAGGAACCTATAGATATGAAAATGGAAAATCATCTAGAGCTGTTATTCAACATTTATGGACCAAAAATGATAAAAAAAATTGGGCTGGATTAGTCTATGAATATAATTTTTCTACAAATCTAAATGTTTTTATCGCAGATGGATGGAACTATGGAGGAACTGATAAAATTCATTATTATAACTTTGGAGGAAGTTATTCTAAGGACAACATAAGACTTAGCTTAAATTATGGCAGACAAAGAGGGGGGTTAATATGTGTTGGAGGAGTTTGTCGCTATGTTCCTGAAAATACAGGTGTAAACCTAAATCTAAACCTAGTTTTCTAAATTTTAATTTGATACATATTTATACCTAAGTCTAAATGAATTTCCGTCTTGAATTCCATTTTCGTCAGCTAAATAAAATTTAAAAGCATATTCAACTGCTGTATTTCCATCACCAGCATCCATGTTAAAAAAATGATCTCCTGATGATGGTTGTGTTTGTCCAGGCTCTATGTTAACATTAGGCATTGAAGGACTTGTTGGATAAGATGTTCCCGAAGAAACTCCGAAATAACATTCTCCAAAACAAAGCTCCATCATAGAGCCGTCAGTACCACTAATATTTTCAACTTCAATTCTCATCCCAATTGTTTCAGATGAAGTATTTCTTACATTAAAACCAAGAGATGCATCAGGGTATTCTAAAGTGGAAAATTCTAAAAGTTGATTATCAACAAAAGTGTTACCATCTAAATCTTCAACAGCAAAAGTTAATTCTGTAGAAACAGGATCAACAGGATCAGACTCATCATTTGAACAAGAATAGATAAATAAAGATAGGCTTAATAAAGATAAAATTAATTTAAAAGTGGTTTTCATATATATAATTTGGGGTTTAAAAAATCGAAGTTAATTAATTTTGCCTACATTAGAGCTTTTATTTATTCAAATAACCCAAATTTATAATAAATGTCAAATAAAACCCAAATTATTTTAGCCATTACTTTATTTATATCCAGCTTTGTTGTAGCACAAACTATAGTGTCAACTAGTCCTGAAAATAAAAAAATTATTTTAGAAGAATATACTGGAATTTACTGTACATATTGCCCGGATGGTCATGCAATAGCACAAGCTCTTAAAGATCAATACCCTAATGATGTATTTCTAATAAATATTCACACCGGAGGTTACGCAAACCCTCAAGGGTCAGATCCGGATTTTAGAACTGACTTTGGAGCGGCACTAGATGCACAAGCCTCTGTAACTGGCTACCCATCTGGTTCAGTGAATAGGCAATACTTTTCCGATTTATCAATGGGCGGTGGAACTGCCATGGGAAGAGGTCAATGGAATGAAGCTGCTTCACGTGTTTTAGATCAAAGCTCATATGTAAATGTTGGAGTTGAAGCTTCAATAAATGTTCAAAACAATGAATTAACTGTTCACGTTGAAGGCTATTACACTAGCGATAGTCCACAAAGCACTAACTACCTAAACATAGCATTAATGCAAAATAACACATTAGGTCCTCAAACTGGTGGCGGAATGGGCAGTGATTACAATCATATGCACAGACTTGTTCACATGGTTACAGGCCAGTGGGGTGAAGTAATTTCTACTACATCAACGGGTAGTTTCATAGATGAAACGTTTTCCTACACAATTCCTTCAGATTATAACGGAGTTGATGTAAATCTATCAGAATTAGAAGTAGTTGCATTTATTTCTGAATCACAACAAGAAATCATAAGTGGAGCGGAAGCTATACCAACCTTTGATGGCTTAGAATATTCAAATGATGCAGCTGTTTTAGGAATTGAAGAAAACCTAAATGGTAATTGTGGAGATAGTGCCTCTCCTGTAGTAGTAATTCAAAACAGTGGATATGATAATCTTACTAATTTTTCAATTGAATACTCAATTAATAACGGCAACACTCAATCTCATAATTGGTCAGGAACCTTAGGGTCTTTAGCCTCAACATCTATAGAGCTTCCTGCAATCAATTATAGTCCATCAGACACTAACAGTGTAAATATTACCATTTCTGATGATGACAATAACCAAAATAACTCAAATATTTTTTATTTTGATCAATCCAGTAGTTATGATACATCTATCGTAACTCTAAACTTAGTTACAGACAATTATGCATCTGAGACTTCATGGCAGTTAACAGACTCTTCTGGCTTTATCGTCGCTCAAAATGGATCTTTGAGTAATGCAAGTACTTACACTACGGAAATTGAAATTCCTGCATCAGATGAGTGTTATACATTTACTATTAATGATTCCTATGGAGATGGGATATGCTGTCAATACGGCGCTGGCTCCTACTCAATAACAGATGATTCAGGAAATACAATTATTTCTGGTGGTGAATTTAGCAGTGTTGATACTTCAACTTTTAGAGTTGGTGAATCCTTAAGTTTAAATTCTTTTATGGACGAAAATTTAAAAATATTTCCAAATCCTTCAAATGGAGTATTTACAATTAAAACAACATTAACCAATTCAAGTTATAAAGTCCATAATTTAATTGGTCAAACTATTAAATCTGGATTTATAAACAACGGAGTAAATTCAATAGATATTAGAAACTCAATTGATGGGGTTTATTTTATAACAATTGAATCTAAAAATGGAGAAAAAATTGGATATAAATTAATTAAGAATTAATTTTTGGTCTTGTATTTGATTGGTAAGTAGACAAGCTTTTTTTCATTAAAAAAGTCTTCATTGAAGAAATCTGAGAGCTCAAAAGTTTTAACATTTTTAAAACTTTTGAGCTCTTCTTTTAAATCTCCTCCTTTAAGGTACAGGACACCATTTTTTAAATCATTAAATGATTTTTTATTTATATTATACTTAATCCATGAAACAAAGTCCTTCATATTTGTAACTGCTCTACTAATTACAAAATCATACTTATCTTTAACAGATTCTGCTCTACAGCAAGAAGTTTTTACATTTTTTAATTCTAATTCTTTAACTATTATATTTACAACATTAATTTTCTTTTGAATACTGTCAACCAAATGAAATTTACAATTTGGAAATAATATTGCAAGAGGAATTCCTGGAAAACCACCACCAGTACCAACATCTAAAATTGAAGTGTTATCTTCAAAGGAAATTAATTTGGCAATGGACAACGAATGTAAGACATGCCTCAAGTATAACTCATCAATATCTTTTCTAGAAATAACATTAATCTTTGAATTCCAATCTTTATATAACGATTCTAAATTTTTAAATTGAATTAATTTTTCTTCCGTTAAATCATTAAAATATTTCTGAATTAATTTCATAAATAAAATTGTTTCAACAAAAGTAAGTTTTTGTCCACAATTATTTCTTAATAAGCATTAAAGAAATTACATTTATGATATATTTACTTTTTAAAAATTATAAACATTTTATATGACTCCAAAAGCTATATTATTTAACCGCAAAGATTCGAAACTTTTTTTTAAAACTTTGAATAAAAGAGTTAATAATTATTTTAATGAAAAAAATATTTCAAAATCAGGAAACTGGAAACTTTGGCTGAAAACATTTGTTATGTTTAGCCTTTTATTAGCTCCATATATTTTGATATCAATTTTAACTATTCCGTCTTGGCTACAAATCACCCTTTCGATTATCATGGGTATTGGTTTAGCAGGAGTTGGAATGAATGTAATGCATGACGGAAATCATGGATCCTTTTCAAATAAGAAATGGATTAATAGACTTATGGGCGGTAGTATTTATATTTTAGCTGGTAACCGATATAATTGGCAAGTCCAACATAATGTTCTTCATCACACATACACTAATATTCATGGGCACGATGAAGATTTAGAAGCTGGTAGAGTAATTAGATTTTCCAAACACTCAGAGTGGAGATGGTTTCATAAATTTCAACACTATTATTCTGTTTTATTTTACGGACTATTGACCATCAACTGGTCGATAACTACAGACTTCTTTCAAATGAAAAGATTTATGAAAAGAAAATTAGCTCATGGTAAATTTCCAAATCCATTTGTAAATTGGACTAAACTATTTATATCAAAAATTTTATACTTCTTGTTTTGGATTTTTATTCCAATTTTGGTTTTTAATATAGTTTGGTGGAAAGTATTGTTATCATTTTTAGTAATGCACTACACAGCTGGGCTAATATTGAGTTTAGTATTTCAATTAGCTCACATAATGGATGAAGCGGATATGCCACTTCCAGACAATCAAGGAAATATGAAAAACAGTTGGGCAATTCATCAATTAAAAACAACCGTAAATTTTGCTGCAAATAATAGGCTAGTAAATTGGTTTACAGGTGGCTTAAATCATCAAGTTGAACACCATATATTTCCAAATATTTCACATATTCATTATGATAAAATTGCTGAAATTGTTAAAAAAACAGCCAATGAATTTAACCTACCTTACAACGAATTCAAAACTACTAAAGATGCCCTAGTAGCACACTTTAAATATTTACGTTTCATGGGTTTAAAACCAACAATTTAAAAATATGAAAGATTTTCTCTCGGACAGAATAAATAATCTAGCTGTTTCGCAGACTCTTGCTATGGCTGCAAAAGCAAGAGAATTAAAAAATGAAGGAAAAGATGTCATTGGACTTAGTTTAGGTGAGCCTGACTTTAACACCCCTAACTATATTAAAGAAGCTGCTGTTAATGCAATTAATGAAGACTATAATTCTTATACACCTGTAGATGGTTATGTAGATCTTAAAAATGCTATAATAACAAAATTTAAACGAGATAATAATTTAAGTTATGATTTATCTCAAATAGTTGTTTCAACTGGAGCAAAACAATCTCTATCTAATGTAGCTGCTGCGCTAATTAATCCTGGTGATGAGGTAATCCTTCCTTGTCCGTATTGGGTTAGTTATAGCGATATTGTAGGATTAAATGGTGGTATACCAATTGAAGTTAAAACAGATATTTCAAACGATTTTAAAATAACTGCCGAAGATTTAGAGAATGCAATTACTCCCAAAACTAAAATGCTTTGGTTTAGCTCTCCGTGTAATCCTAGTGGTTCAGTTTACAGTAAAAAAGAATTAAGAGAATTAGCAGATGTTCTTATTAAGTATCCAAATATTTTTGTTTTATCTGATGAAATCTATGAACATATTAATTTTTGTGGAGGACATTTTAGCATTGCTGAGTTTGAAGATATGTATGACAGAACTATCACTGTAAATGGTGTGTCCAAAGCTTTTGCAATGACTGGTTGGAGGATCGGTTATATTGGCGGACCATCATGGATAGCCAGAGCATGTAATAAAATGCAAGGCCAAGTAACCTCTGGTGCAAATTGTATTGCACAAAGAGCTGTGATTACAGCATTGATTGAATCACCATCTAGAATTACATATATGGTAGATGAATTTAAATTAAGAAGAGACTTAATTTTAAGTTTATTAAATGATATAGATGGTTTTAAGTGTAACACTCCCGATGGCGCCTTTTACGTGTTTCCAGATGTTTCATACTTTTTCGGTAAAACAATTGATGGTTATAAAATTAATAATGCTTCTGACATGTCACTTTTTTTACTAGACAAAGCATTAGTTGCAACTGTAACTGGAGATGCTTTTGGAGACCCTAACTGCATAAGAATTTCTTATGCAGCATCACAAGATCAATTAATTGAAGCAATCCAAAGAATAAAAAAAATCTTATCTTAAAAATTATGATAATAACTACAACAGAAAATATCCCAAACAAAGAAGTTTTAGAAATTTTAGGTATTGCTAGAGGCAGTACTGTTAGAGCAAGAAATGTTGCTAAGGACATATTTGCTGCACTAAAAGGAGTGATCGGTGGAGAGATAAGTGAGTACACTAAACTTCAAGCAGACTCTAGAGAACAAGCCCTCCAACGAATGCATCAAGATGCAGAAAAAATGGGAGCTGATGCTGTTATAAACGTACGAATGACAACTTCAATGGTAATGCAAGGGGCCTCTGAACTACTAGCATATGGGACAGCAGTAAAATTAAAATAAATGGGGTTATCATTTAGTTTTATATTCTGGAGTGCTATCTGTTTATTAATAATTTACTTATTAATAAAAAAAATTGGAATAGAAAAAAAGGAGGACTTTGATAAAAGAGACAATTAAAATTATCTTTTTTTCCAAAAATATGCAGTGAAAATAATTAGTACCGTAAAAAGCTCTAATCTACCTACAATCATTAAAAAAGAAGACCACCACTTAGCTATTGATGACATTTGATTAAATGTCCCCATTGGACCGAAATCTCCAATTGAAGGACCAACATTACCCAAACTTGATGCTGAAACTCCTAAGGCGGATTGAAAGTCTAAACCAAACATAGAAAAACCAAGCGCTCCTACCATGAAAGTTAGCATGTAAATGATAAAGAAGCCTAAAATATTATACACAATTTCATTTGGGACAGATTTATTATTATACCTAACAGGCACAATTGCATTTGGGTGTAAAATTCTTTTAAATTCCAGAAATCCATTTTTGATAATAAGTAAATGTCTTACAATTTTAAACCCTCCTGATGTACTTCCTGCAGAACCTCCAATAAACATTAAACCAAAAAATATTAATAATAAAAATGGAGTCCAAGATGTATAATCTGCTGTTACAAATCCAGTAGTTGTAACTATAGAAACTACTTGGAACAAGGAGTGCCTAATAACCCCTTCTATTCTACTAAATAATGAAATGTCATCACTAACTAAAAAATTGGAATTAAAAAAAACAATCAACCCTACAACAAGGGAAAAGGCGAGTATAAATCTCAAATACAAATTAAACTCTTCATCTAGTTTTATTTTGTTAAACTTTCCCTTAAAAACATAATATAATAAGATAAAATTAGTACCAGCAATAAACATAAAAAAGATAACTATATATTGTATTATTGGAATAGAATTCCAGTAAGCTAAACTAGAATCTTTAGTCGAAAACCCACCAGAAGCTATATTTGACATGGAGTGATTAATAGCATCAAAGAAAGACATTCCAAAAACACTTAATAGTAAGGTTTCTAATAATGTAACACTTAAATATATTAACCATAATCTTTTAGCTGTATCTGTTATTCTAGGGTGTAACTTATCAGCACTAGGCCCAGGTGCTTCAGCAGAAAAAAGCTGCATTCCTCCTATTCCTAATAGTGGTAAAATTGCAATTGCTAGTACAATTATACCCATACCCCCAATCCAATGTGTGATACTTCTCCAAAAGATAATTCCTTTAGGTAAAGATTCAATAGAATCTAATATTGTTGCTCCAGTTGTTGTGTAACCAGAGGTAGTTTCAAATATTATATTAGTAAAGCCATTTATTGAGTCCGTTAATGCATATGGAATTGCACCAGATAAAATCATGACTATCCATCCAAATATTACTACTATATAACCTTCTCTTTTATTTAGATTCGAATCAAAATTTCGATTATATATTGTGCAAAAGGCACCTAAGGAAAGAACTATAATTCCTGAAACTATTAAACTATCGGTAATACCATCATTGTATACATAGCTTAGTAAGGAAGCAATAAACATAAACCCTCCGTTAAACATAAGTAGTATACCAAAAAAATAAAAAATTATTTGATAATTAATTTTCATATCATTTAAGTCTAGTAAAAGAATTTTTCAACTTGATTTACTGTATCAAGTTTACAACAAACAACTACTCTGTCATCTTTTAATATTTTAAAATCTCCCAATACTACAAGACCAGTTCCGTTTCTTATTACACCACTTATAATTGCTTCTCTGGGGAAATTAAGATCTCTAATAAATTTATCACAAACATGAGAATTTTCATTAATTACAAATTCTAAAAGTTCAGCATTCATGTTACTAAGTTGAGAAATCGCTACTACTTCAGCCTTTTTTATATACTTAACAATGCTATTTGCAGCTAAAAGTTTTTTATTGATTAATGTATCAATTCCAATCGATTGAGATAATTTGTAATAATCCATATTATCAACTAATGCAATAGTCTTTTTTATTCCTTTAGATTTAGCAACCAAACAAGACATAATATTCGTCTCAGAATTACCAGTTACAGAAATAAATGCATCCATATTATTTAGATTTTCTTCATCCAATAATTCTACATTTCTTCCATCACCATAAATAACTAAAGCTTCTGGCAATCTATCCGCAAGATCTTGGGCTCTAGACTTACTTTTTTCTATTAATTTTACATTAAAATTTTTAGATAATTTTTTAGCAACTTTTCTACCAATATTTCCACCACCCATTATCATAACATCATCAATTTTAGTTAAATCTGTTCCTGACAACTTACAAAGTTCTTCATCCCCCCCCTTTGTAGTCATAAAGACTACATGATCACCAATCTCGAAAGTAGTATTTCCTCTTGGAATAATAGTTACATCATTTCTTTTAATTGCTATTGGGAAAAAATGTATTTCTGGAAAAAATGTTGCAGCTTCAATAACTGACTTTCCAATAAGAATAGCAGAATCAGACAAGTTAAGCCCAAGTGTTGTTAAAGCTCCATCTTCAAATTCAAAAGTATCATTAAAAACAGACTGGTTAACTACTAACTCAATTTCATCTGATGCTAAATCTCCAGGTGAGATTAATTCATCGACACCAAGATCACTAAAATTTATATTATTTTTTGAATTATTATACTCTGTATTAGAAATTCTTGCAATTGTTTTTTTAGCTCCAAGTTGTTTTGCTAAAAAACAAGCTGTTAAATTAGTTGCTTGCAGAGAAGTTACACCAATGAATAAATCAGCATCAGAAGTGTTTGCATCATTAAGTGTTTTAATTGAAGTAGAATCCCCTTTTAAAACTTTGATATCCAGATGACCTTCAGCGAATGTCAAACTATCTCTAACGGGATCTATTAAAGTGATTTCTTGAGATTCGTAGGATAATAATTTTGCTAGATGAAATCCTACTTCACCTGCGCCAGCAATAATTATCTTCATTTTATATAAATTGTTCCATACAAATATAATTTATTTTAGGGAATTGATTGTTAATTGTATTTCTTTGCATAAATGTTTAAATATTAAAGGCAAATATTAATGTCAAAAAAAATTATTCCATATCAAAATAGTGACTTATCCAAAAAAGGTCAAGTAGAAAAAATGTTTGATAATATTTCGAAAGAATATGACATACTAAATCGTGTTATTTCATTTGGTATTGATATATCTTGGAGAAAAAAAATAGTAAAAATATTAAAATCTAAAAATCCTTCAACGATTTTAGATGTTGCTACTGGTACTGGAGATTTAGCAATTGAACTGGTTAAAACTAATGCTAAAAAAATTATTGGATTAGATATTAGTAAAGGAATGCTAGATGTGGGTATAAATAAAATAAATCATAAAAACCTAAACAATACTATTGAGATGGTTATTGGAGACTCAGAGAATTTAAAATATGATGATAATTTCTTTGATGCCGTCACTGTGTCCTTTGGAGTAAGAAACTTTGAATCCTTAGATTCAGGTTTAAGAGAAATTTATAGGGTCTTAAAAACTAATGGATCCTTGGTTATTTTAGAAACTTCCAATCCCACAAAATTTCCATTTAAACAATTTTATACAGTTTATTCTAAATTTATTTTACCAACAATAGGGAAGATATTTTCAAAAGATAAATTAGCATATAATTATCTTTCAGAATCTTCTGCGGAATTTCCCTATGGAGAAAAATTCAACAATATTTTAAAGAAAATTGGGTTTACTAATGTAGTAGACTTTCCTCAAACATTCGGAGTAGCTACTATTTATGTGGCCAGTAAAAATTAAAATGAAAAAAACAGTATTAATTATTTTTTATATTTTATCACTTAACACTGTAAATTCTCAGTTATTTACTAAAGAAAAAGTGATTAATAATGAAAATTTTGATAAACCAAGTATATCTTGGGGATACTTTTTAGGCTTCAATAATTATGATTTTAACTTTGATTATCTTGAAAATTTAGATGATATACAAGTACAAAGTTCTTCTGGATTTAATGTTGGACTAATAGGTAATTTTAGAATTAATGATTTTTTTGATTTAAGGTTTGAACCAGGTTTAATAATGTCAAGTAGAAATTTAAGCTATAATCCAGAAAGTTTTGGAGATAGTGAGTTTCTAGAAAACATTCATTTAAGAGAAGTAAAGTCTACTTATATACATTTTCCCCTTCTATTAAAAATATCCACAAAAAGGTTAAATAACTTTAAACCCTTTATAACATCCGGTATATCTACCGCAATTAATCTTTCAAGTAATGAAAAGAATTTAGAAGACAATAGTTCTGGACAATTTAGAACTAAAAGAAATGTGTTTTTCTATGAACTTGGATTTGGAATAGATCTTTATCTAGAGTGGTTTAAATTTACTCCATCCATTAGAGGGGTATTTGCTATATCAGATGAACTTGTAAGAGATGACGATCCTATAAGTCCTTGGACAGGAAATATAGATTTTATGAAAACAAGTGGAATATTAATCAATTTTACTTTTCAGTAGACTTTCTAGCGTTTTCACTTAGAACAATCGAAAGTGCATTAGCAACATTTAAACTTTCCGTTTTTTTGAGTTTACCAAACCTAGGTATAGATAACTTTCTATCTATAAATTTTGATAAATTTGGATTTATTCCATTTGCTTCATTTCCAAATAATACCAGACCTTTTTTAATCTCATCTGTTTCATATATTGAATCGCCTTGCATATATGTACCGTAAGTCTTTAAAGCATTACTTTCTATAGTGTTTTGTAAATCTAAATAAGTAATATTAATCCTTGAAATTGAACCCATGGAAGCCTGAATAACTTTTGGATTATAACAATCGACAGTATCAAAACTGCAAATTAAATCCTCTATACCAAACCAATCACAAAGTCTTATTATGGTTCCTAAATTTCCTGGGTCGCTAATGTTATCAAGTCCAATAACTAATTTATTATAGTTGATATTTTTGGATTTAGGTATTTCAAAAACTGCTAAGGAATTTTTAGGATTTGATAAATTACTAATTTTATTTAATTCTGACTTTGACAATTGATCAACACTATTTTTAACGCCTTCAATTTGACTATTTATTGAATACAGACTGTGAATGTTATATCCTGCTAAAATTAGTTCTAAAATAGTCTTATCCCCTTCTGCAACAAATAAATTATACTTTATTCGATTCTTTTTATGTTTTAAAGATTTAATAATTTTAATTTGTTTATCGCTTACCATTTTAATAACTAAATTTGTTTTTTTTAAAAATTATACAAGTTTGTGAGAAAATCAGTTTATAAAAAAACTTTTGCAATATTAATAATAATATTTATTTCCTCATGTAATCCAACTAAAGGTATAAAATACAATCAATTATTATTAGATAATAATAAGGTATTTGTGAATGACACAGTTAGTAATGACATCAATGTTCTTAGCTTAATAAAACAAAATCCGAATTCAAAACCTATTGGATTAGGTATTCCCCTTCGCTTGTATATACATAATCTTTCCAAAAATGATACTACAAAAGATTTTAAGAAAATTTCAGTTAATAAGTTTTTAAATGATATTGGAGAAAAACCTGTTTTAGTTGATAGTTTAAAAACAATAAATTCTCTAAAAGATATTCAGTCTTATTACTTTTCAAAAGGATGGTTTAATGTAGGCGGTAAATTTAAAATTAAAAATAAATCACAGAATAAAGCAGAGGTAGAATATTTAATAAATACAAAAAAACAGTTCTTTATTGACTCATTGTCTTCTTCAATAAGCTCACCTGTTTTAGATAGTATTTATAATAATACATATCCTTACTCACATATTAAAATCAATAAACCATTTAACCTAAATGATTTTAGTAACGAAAGAGAAAGATTAACAGCTCTATTTAGGAACTCTGGGGTGTATCACTTTAATCAAGACTATATTGAATTTGAAAATGATACTACAGACAGAAATAATAAAATGAATACTAAGTTAATTATTCAAGATAGAATTATAAAAAACAATCTTAAGATTAGTCAAAAACCTTTTAATATATATACTATTTCTGATGTTAATGTGTTTATCAATAAAAATAGTGACAGCACCAAACTAATATTTGAGGGGTATAACTTTTTTACAGATAAACAACTAAAATTTAAACCAAGTACTATTATTGGTTCAATTGATATAAAACCTAATAAAATATTTAAAGAAAAAGATCTTTTAAATACATACAAGTATTTAAATGAACTCCAAACTTTTAAATATCCTAGTATTGAATATGTTGAAGATACATCTAATAAATCTCTAATTGCTAATATTGAGCTTGTTCCAAAAGACAAATATGCACTTGGATTTGATTTTAATATCTCTCAAAGCAACATTCAGTCTATTGGTCTATCAACAAGTAGTTCCATTTTTATAAGAAATGTTTTTAAAGGTGCGGAAACTCTACAAATTTCTGCTTTTGGTTCTATTGGTTCTTCAAAAGATGGAAGTAATCTAAATGATCGTTTTTTTGACATAAATGAGTTAGGTGCAGACATTAAAATCTTATTTCCTAGAATTTTCTCTCTTTTTAATACTGACGAATTAATTCCTCGATTTATGTCTCCAAAAACTACAATAAACCTGAGTATCTCTGGACAAAACAACATTGGTTTAGATAAACAAACAGCAAATGGAATATTTAGTTATAATTGGAGACCTAGACAAAATAGAAGATACAATATAGATCTTTTCAACGTTCAATATGTAAGAAATCTAAATCCTAGTAATTATTTCAGGGTTTACCAAAACTCATTTAATCGTTTAGAAAACATCGCTTTAAGTTTTAATCAAACTCCTACAAATTACATTTTTACAAATGCATTTGGAGAAAACTCTTTAATTGATGAATATGCAGATGATACTATTGATTTTTTAATTTCAAATTTAAATTTCCAAGAAAATTATCCGGAAAACTTCAAATCAATAAATGGAATTAAGCAAAGAAAAGAGAGATTAACTCAAAACAACCTTATATTTTCAACAAATTTTTCTTTTACTAGAGATTCTAAAGAAGACGTAAATGATGTTGACTTTTCTTTATTCAAATTCAAATTTGAATTAGCAGGGAATTTACTTTCAAGTATCTCTAAGGCGATAGATATAAACAAAAATGACAATGACAAATACGAGCTATTTAATGTTGAGTATTCACAATACCTAAAAAGTGAAATAGATCATATCAAATATTGGAAATTTAAAAGATCTAATGTTTTAGCTATTAGAAGTTACTTAGGGATTGCATTACCTTACGGAAATTCAGATTACATACCATTTTCTAAAAGTTTTTTTGCCGGTGGTGCTAATGATAATAGAGCGTGGACAGCATATAATTTAGGACCTGGAAGCTCGATAAATAATAATGAATTTAATGAAGCAAATTTTAAAATAGCATTAAATATTGAACACAGATTTAATTTGTTCAATAAATTTAATGGTGCATTTTTTATTGATTCGGGAAATATTTGGAATATAAATGATGGAACAAATGATCAAAAAGCTATTTTTAAAAACTTTAAGTCATTAAAAGACTTAGCTGTAGGAGTTGGTTTTGGGATTCGTTATGATTTAGGTTTTTTTATTTTAAGAACTGATGTTGGTTTTAAAGCCTACAATCCAGAAATAACTGATCAAAATAGGTGGTTTCAAAATACTAATTTTAATACTGCAGTTTATAATATAGGAATCAATTATCCATTTTAAATTTAACTGATTTTTTTGACTATTTCGATTTCGATAAATAATAGTGATTTTATGATATAAACTTATTAAAAATCAATATTTTTGACCCTTAATCTAATAATCTATATAAATGAGTTCTATTAAAGCAGGTGTTGCAACAGGCGATCAAGTACAAGAAATTTTTAAACTAGCCAAAGAAAAAGGATTTGCTCTTCCAGCAGTAAATGTAATAGGATCTAGTAGTATAAATGGAGTTTTAGAAACAGCGAAAGAATTAAATGCACCTGTAATTATTCAATTTTCAAATGGTGGTGGATCTTTTAACGCTGGTAAAGGTTTAGATAATACAGATCAAAAATCTGCAATAGCTGGATCTATTGCTGGCGCTCAGCATGTTCATACAATGGCAAAAGCTTATGGAGTCCCTGTAATTTTACACACGGATCATTGTGCTAAAAAATTACTTCCTTGGATTGATGGATTAATTGAAGCTAGTGAGGAGCATTATAAAGAAAAAGGATATCCACTTTTTAGCTCTCATATGATTGATTTGTCTGAAGAGCCAATCGAAGAAAATATTGCAATATGTAAAAAATATCTAGAGAGAATGTCTAAAATTGGAATGACTCTAGAGATCGAACTAGGAATTACAGGTGGTGAAGAAGATGGTGTTGATAACACTGATGTTGATGATTCAAAGCTATATACTCAGCCAGAGGAAGTTGCATACGCATATGAAGAATTAATAAAGGTTAGTGATAAATTTACCATAGCTGCAGCATTTGGAAATGTTCACGGAGTATATAAGCCTGGAAATGTTAAGTTAACACCAAAAATTCTTAAGAATTCACAAGAATACATATCAAAAAAATACAATCTTGAACATAATTATATCGATTTTGTTTTTCATGGTGGATCAGGATCAACCGTTGAAGAAATAAGAGAGGGAATTAGTTATGGAGTTATTAAAATGAATATTGATACAGACATGCAATACGCATACATGACTGGAATTAGAGAATATTTTAATAAAAATTCAGAATATTTAAAAGCACAAATTGGGAATCCAGATGGAGATGATGTTCCTAATAAAAAATATTATGACCCAAGAAAATGGGTAAGAGAAGCAGAAGTAACTTTTGTAGAAAGACTAAAACAAGCATTTAAGGATCTAAATAATGTAAATACTTTATAAAATTATTTAACTTAGTTAATTACTAAATTTTAAAAAATGGCTTGGTTTAAAAGAAAAGATAAAGGAATACAGACTCCAACTGAAGCAAAAAAAGATATTCCTAAAGGACTTTGGTATAAATCTCCCACTGGTAAAATTGTTGATACTGAGGAGTTAGAACAAAACTATTATGTAAGTCCTGAAGATGGTTACCATGTAAGAATTGGAAGTAAAGAGTATTTTGATATTTTATTTGATGACAAGTTTAAAGAGTTAGATGCCAATCTAAGCTCCAAGGATCCTTTAAAATTTGAAGATAATAAAAAGTATTCCGATAGATTAAAAGATGCTACCAAAAAAACAAATTTAAAAGACGCTATTAGAACTGCTGTAGGTAAATCTAAAGGTAGAGAAATTGTAATCGCTTGTATGGATTTTAAGTTTATTGGTGGGTCTATGGGAAGTGTTGTTGGGGAAAAGATTGCCAGAGCTGCAGATCATTCTTTAAAGAAAAAAATACCTTTTTTAATTATTTCTAAATCAGGTGGTGCAAGAATGATGGAAGCTGCTATTTCATTAATGCAACTTGCCAAAACATCAGTTAAGTTAGCACAATTAGCGGAGGCCAAAATACCATACATTTCATTATGTACAGATCCTACCACTGGTGGTACAACTGCATCATTCGCAATGCTAGGTGATATAAATATCGGTGAACCTGGAGCTCTTATTGGTTTTGCAGGACCCAGAGTTGTTAGAGATACAACTGGAAAAGACTTACCCGATGGGTTTCAAACAGCTGAGTTTGTTTTAGAACATGGTTTTTTAGACTTTATTTCAGAAAGAAAAAAATTAAAAGATAAAATTAATTTATACTTAGATTTAATTTTAAATACCCCAATAAGAAATTAATTAAATACTCGTTTTTTTAATTATAAATTTAAAGAAGAGTTCTTGATTACAAATAATTCTTATTTTAATCTAATTTTTCACTATATTTGCCGCTCTATTTTAAGTAATAGTAAATCATACATAATAATCATTTAAATAATATTGGAATGTATTTAACAAAAAAATCAAAAGAAACTCTATTCAAAAAACACGGTAAAAATGAAAAAGATACCGGAAGCGCTGAAGGTCAGATCGCTTTATTCACACTGAGAATTAACCATCTAACAGAGCATTTAAAAAATAATCGTAAAGATTATAATACAGAAAGATCTCTTGTTAAACTTGTAGGTAAAAGAAGATCACTTCTTGATTACTTAACTAAAGTGGATGTCTTAAGATATCGTGCAATTGTAAAAGAATTAGATCTTAGAAAATAATTTAAAAGAGGCCCTAGAGCCTCTTTTATTAATTTTTACACAAAATTATATTAAAGCTAGTAAATAGTTTTTCATTGGTAAACAACAACACAACAACCATTGTTTAATATTTAACTTAAAAAAAAATTATGAAACCAAAAGTTTATAAAGAAATAATTGACCTAGGAGATGGTAGAGAAGTTTCTATCGAAACAGGGAAATTAGCAAAACAAGCACATGGCTCAGTTGTTGTTCAAATGGGAAAAGCAATGCTACTTTGTACAGTAGTATCTAACTACAAAAAAAGTCCAGTGGACTTTTTACCGTTAACAGTAGATTATCGTGAAAAATTCGCAGCTGCGGGAAGATATCCTGGTGGCTTTTTCAAAAGAGAAGCAAGACCAAGTGATGGTGAAGTTCTAACGATGCGTCTTGTAGATAGAGTATTAAGACCTCTATTTCCAAAAGATTATCATTCAGAGGTACAAGTAATGATACAATTAATGTCACATGACGAAGATGTAATGCCAGATGCACTGGCTGGATTAGCTGCTTCTGCTGCAATTCAATTAAGTGATTTTCCATTTGAATGTCCAATTTCTGAAGCTAGAGTAGCTAGAGTAAATGGAGAGTTTGTTATAAACCCTTCTAGAGCTCAGTTAGATGAAGCAGATATGGATATGATGATTGGAGCTTCTGCAGATTCTGTGATGATGGTAGAAGGTGAAATGGACGAATGTAGTGAAGAAGAGATGGCAGATGCAATTAAATTCGCTCATGAATCTATTAAAGTTCAAATTGCTGCACAAGTTAGACTAGCTGAAGCAGTAGGTAAAAAAGAAGTAAGAGAATATGAAGGTGCAACTGAAGATGAAGAGTTAGCTAAAAAAGTACATGATGCAACTTATGATAAATGCTATGCAATTGCTAAAAAAGCTTCTGCTAAAGCGGAGAGAAGTTTAGCATTTTCTGAAGTTAAAGCTGAGGTTATGGCTTTATTTACTGAAGAAGAGCTAGAAGAGCAAAAAGATTTAATTGGAAAATACTTTAATAAATCTCAAAAAGAGGCTATTAGAGAATTAACTCTTAGTGAAGGTGTAAGATTAGACGGAAGAAAAACTACTGATATCAGACCAATCTGGTGTGAAGTAGATTATTTACCATCAACACACGGTTCTTCAATTTTTACAAGAGGTGAAACTCAAGCATTAGCAACAGTAACTCTTGGAACATCTAGAGATGCCAATAAAATTGATATGCCTTCTTATGAAGGAGAAGAGTCTTTTTACTTACACTACAACTTCCCTCCTTTTTGTACAGGAGAAGCTAGACCTTTAAGAGGAACATCTAGAAGAGAAGTTGGTCATGGTAATTTAGCACAACGTGGATTAAAAGGAATGATTCCAGATGATTGTCCTTATACAGTTAGAGTTGTAAGTGAAGTATTAGAATCTAACGGTTCTTCTTCAATGGCAACTGTTTGTTCTGGAACTATGGCACTTATGGATGCTGGTGTTAAACTTAAAAGACCAGTTTCTGGAATAGCTATGGGACTTATTTCTGATGGAGATAGATACGCAGTACTTAGTGATATATTAGGAGATGAAGATCATCTTGGTGATATGGATTTTAAAGTTACTGGAACAAGTGAAGGTATTACAGCTTGTCAAATGGATATAAAGATCAAAGGTCTTTCTTATGAAATTTTAGTGAAAGCACTAAAACAAGCCAGAGATGGGCGTTTACATATTTTAGAAAAGCTAACCGACACAATTTCAACTCCGAATAGTGATGTTAAAGCACATGCACCTAAAATGGTGACTAGAACTATTCCAAACGAGTTTATTGGAGCGATGATTGGACCAGGTGGTAAAAATATACAAGAACTTCAAAAAACTACAGGATGTACTTTAGTAATAAACGAAGATCCAGTAACTGAGGAAGGTATTGTAGAAATATTAGGAACGGATCAAGAAGGCATTGATACAGTGCTAGCGAAAATTGAATCCATGTTATTCAAGCCAGAAGTTGGTAGCGTTTACGAAGTGAAAGTAATTAAGATTTTAGATTTTGGAGCTGTAGTTGAATACCAAGAAGCACCAGGAAATGAAGTTTTATTGCACATTAGTGAACTGGATTGGAAAAAAACTGAAAAAGTTACTGATGTCCTTAACATGGGTGATGTTCTTGATGTTAAATACTTTGGAGTTGATCCAAGAACCAGAAAAGATAAAGTTTCTAGAAAAGCTTTAATTGAAAAGCCTGAAGGATATGTTGAAAGACCACCTAGACCTCCTAGATCTAACGATAGAGGACGTGACAATAGAGGAAGAGACAATAGAAATAGAAGATAGATTGTAATGTGCTAGTTTTTTTGTAAATTCTAGCACTTTATAATATACTTTAACTAAATTTTCAAAATTAAATGAGACAACTTAAGATAACCAAACAAGTAACGAATAGAGAAACTGCTTCTTTAGATAAGTATTTACAGGAAATTGGAAAAGTTGATTTAATTACTGCTGAAGAAGAAGTGGAATTAGCTCAAAAGATTAAAGCCGGTAGTCAAATTGCATTAGAAAAACTAACAAAAGCAAATTTGCGTTTTGTGGTTTCTGTTGCTAAGCAATATCAAAATCAAGGTTTGACACTACCAGATTTAATAAATGAAGGTAATTTAGGTCTTATAAAAGCTGCTCAAAGATTTGATGAAACTAGAGGGTTTAAGTTTATTTCTTATGCTGTATGGTGGATTCGTCAATCAATCCTACAAGCTCTTGCAGAGCAGTCTAGAATTGTTAGACTACCACTTAACAAAATTGGATCTATAAATAAGATTAATAAAACCTATGCTTTTTTAGAGCAATCGCATGAAAGACCTCCTAGTGCAGAAGAAATTGCAAAGGAATTGGACATGACTATTAATGACGTAAAAGAATCCATGAAAAATTCTGGACGTCATGTATCCATGGATGCTCCACTAGTAGAAGGAGAAGATTCTAATTTATATGATGTTCTTAGAAGTGGAGAATCACCAAATCCAGATAGAGCACTATTGCATGAGTCCTTAAAAACAGAAATCGAAAGAGCTTTAGAGACTTTAACTCCAAGAGAGGCAGATGTGATTAGACTATATTTCGGATTAGGAGAACAACATCCAATGACACTAGAAGAAATTGGAGAAACATTTGATCTTACAAGAGAAAGAGTTCGTCAAATTAAAGAAAAAGCAATAAGAAGACTCAAACATACTTCAAGGAGTAAAATCCTAAAAACGTATTTAGGTTAAAACTTAAAAAAAGGCCAATATTTAAAAATATTGGCCTTTTTTATTTAAATTTATTGTATGAAAAAACATCTTATCGCGCCATCGGTACTGGCAGCTGACTTTAGCAATTTACAAAGAGACATAGAAATGATTAATGAAAGTGATGCCGATTGGTTTCACATTGATATAATGGACGGAGTGTTTGTACCAAACATATCCTTTGGAATGCCGGTGTTAAGAGATATAAAAAAACATGCTAAAAAAACAATCGATGTTCATCTAATGATTGTCAATCCAGATCAGTATATAGAAACATTTGCAACTTTAGGTGCTGATATATTAACAGTTCACTGGGAAGCATGCACACATATGCACAGAACTATTCAAGCGATAAAAGCAGCTGGGATGAAAGCTGGAATTGCACTAAACCCTCACTCTAGTGTAAATCAATTAAAAGACGTAATAAAAGATATTGACCTTGTATGTCTAATGAGCGTTAACCCTGGTTTTGGAGGGCAATCGTTTATAGAGAATACTTATAATAAAGTTAAAGAATTAAAAGAATTGATACAATCAACTGGGTCTGACTGTCAAATAGAAATTGATGGCGGTGTTACTAATGAAAATGCTGAAAAACTAGTACATGCTGGTGCAAATATCTTAGTTGCAGGTAGTTATGTGTTTAAAAGTAGTAATCCGACTGAGACTATTTCTAAATTAAGTAAATTGAGTTTTTAAAATGCAAGACATATAAATGTCAATTCATAATTTAAAATGTAAATTGTCAGACATTTAATAATAAATTAACATATTGTTCATCTTATAATTACAGACATTTTATTATCTATGCAAGACATGTTATTTAACATTTTTTAATATATAATATGTATATTTGCTTCAAATATTAATATGTTATATGTTAAATAAAGCAGTAGTTGTAGTTAAATTATTAAGCTGTATTTTGTTTTTTTCACAAAATATATTTGCTAAAAGTGAAATTATTACAAA
>ERZ807291.957-NODE-957-length-48252-cov-9.946573_pt1 | contig 48252 bp, 48 predicted proteins | sample MGYA00521257_ERZ807291 | MGnify/ENA primary metagenome ERZ807291 (study PRJEB31413, sample SAMN03169783) | marine metagenome | biome: Marine; feature: Water; material: Subsurface seawater | place: North Sea | collected 2011-04-28 | depth 1 m m ... | reverse complement strand
GTGAAATAAAAAAAATTAAATTTAAATCTAAAATAATTCAAGTTGGTTTTGTAAGACTATCTATTCAGGATATAAGTCAAAATTCTAATAAAATATTTCATGATCAAAACAATATAATCCTATTTAATGGTGAAATTTATAATTTTAACGAATTAAGAGAAAAATATCTTTCAGGTGAAAAAAATGAAACTAATTCTGATACAGAAGTTTTATTTAAATTATATAAATTAAAGGGTAAAAATATATTAAATGAGTTAAGAGGAATTTTTTCTTTTGTTTTTATTGATCTAAAATATGAGAATATTCAATTTATTAGAGACGTAACTGGCACAAAACCATTATATTTTTTAAAGAAATTAAATAGTTTATTTTTTTCATCTGAAGCATGGTTTCTGTATAGCTTATCAAACAAGGAAATTAATACTGACTGTTTAGATTTTTTTTTTAACTTTGGTTTTACAAAAGAGAATGACACATTAATTAGAGGTGTTTCTAAGATCCCACCAAGAAATTTATTTAAATTTAATTTAAATAATTTTATCTTATCTAAGGAAGTATATTTTGATCTAAATCGACAAAAAAATAACAATATATATTCTAAAAATGAAACTACGAATAATGTAAAAGATTGTATTAAAAAAAACCTAATTTCTGATGCAAAAGTAGGAACATTTTTATCGGGTGGCGTAGACTCAACCACTGTAACATTGTTAGCAAAAAGATATAATAACAATGTAGAGGCTTTTACTACAGTCTTTTTACCTAATGAAAAATTTAAAAAATTTAATGTTGATTTTAAATATGCTAAAAAAATATCAGATGATTATGATATTAAGTTAAACGTCTCTTATATAGAAAGCCAAAAACAATTTTATGATGATTTTATTAAAGTAACTTCATACCTTGATGAACCAGTGTCAAATTTAAATTTCCTTAATACATATTGGCAAACTAAATTAGCAAAAGAAAAAGATATTAAAGTTGTTTTAACTGGAGATGGTGCAGATGAAATTTTTTGTGGGTACGATAGATACAAATCTGCTTATATTGCCTCAAAATTTAAATTTTTTAAGCATTTTAATAAAAAGATATCTACAATTGAGAAGTTAAAAAATAACGAAATTCCATTACATTACTATGGTATATTTAAAAGTATGAATTATGAAAAATTTTTTAATTTTAGATTAAATAAAAATTTAATTACTAAGAATAACTATTTTGATGATTTTCAATCAAAATATAAAATTGATTACATTAATTATTTTGACACTCGATATTGGTTAACTAATGAAAGTAACTACAAGCTAGATAAATGCAGCATGATTAATTCTATAGAAGCAAGAGTACCTTTTCAAGATACTAATTTAATCAATCAATATTTTTTTTTATCTAATCAAAAAAAATTCAATTTTTTTAACAGAAAATATATTTTGAAAAATATAGATATCCTTCCTAAATATATCCTTAATAGAGCAAAAATGGGCTGGTTCTCTCCTGAAAGAATTTTTTTAGATAATCATTTTAAAACTATAATTAAAGATTTTTTTTCTGAAAAAAAAATTAGGAAACAGAATATTTTTAATTATGATTATTTAATAAAGTTTTTTGAGGAATATCCAAAAAAAACTTATAGAATAAAACGACAAGTGCTAACATTAATTTTATTTCAAATTTGGTATGATAAAATCTTAAACTTAATATAAATATGAAAGTATTTGGAAATCCTAATCAAAAAAAGCAAGAACTTAAAAATTTAATTAAAAATCTTACTCTAGATGAAAGATATTTATTTAAAAAAAAAGATTTTAGAAAAGAAATACTCAAAAATATAGATAAAAATATGACCCTGCTAGATGTTGGTAAATCAATGAGGGACTATTTTGATGAAATTGTTTGTGTAGAAAAAAAAACTTTAGATATAAATATTTTTGAAAATTATCCAGATTTTCAATTTGACTTATCAGAAGATATTGAGATTGAAAAGACTGAGCTAAATGAAAAATTTGATGTAATTATATGTCTTGCTGTTTTGGAACATGTCTATAATCCATTTGTAGCAATAAAAAATTTAAGAAAAATGCTTAAAAATAACGGCATTATTTATGGGTACGTTCCATTTTTATACCACTATCATGCTCCAGAGGATTTATATTTTCAAGATTATTATAGATTTAGTAAAGATGGTTTGGCTTATCTTTTTAGAGAATTTCATAATCTTAAACTTTATCCTGTACGTGGTAGGCTTTCTTCTTCAATGCATATTTTATTTGGATCAATATGGAAGAGAACATTTGAAAAATATAATTTGAACCCCATTTTAGATGGGTTTTTTTCAAAGGATAAAAATTTTAAACAAACAGGTGGGTTTAACTTTATAGCAGTTAAATAATTCATGAAACTTATTAAAAGAGACAAATGTCCCTTCTGTGAAAATAATCAATTTAAATATCTATTTAAAAAGGATTATGATTCAAAAATTTTAAAAAATTTTTTAACTGAATATTATAACGATGATAAAATATGTGAAATTTTACAAAATGATCAATATGAAATTTGTGAATGTTGTAATTGTAGAGGTTTGTTCCAAAAAAATATCCCAGATGAAGAGCTTAGTATATATTTGTATGAAACTCTTATTTCAAGTGAAGATAGTTTTAACAAAAAATTAAATCTATCATCATTAAATTTTAAACAATTTTTTGAAGATGCCCAAATTATAGAGAGGTTAATTAATAAAAAAAATTATAAGATTAAAATTCTTGAGTTTGGTTGTGGTTGGGGTTTTTGGGCTAAATTTATGAATAGTATGAATTTTGATGTTGAAACTGTTGAGATTTCATCCCCAAGAATAGAATATTTGAAAAAAATTGGTATAAAAAATTATCAAAGTATTGATGCGATCAGTAATAACTATGATGTAATTTTTTCAAATCAAGCAATTGAACACATTTCTCACCCTCTAGAAACTTTATCTTTACTAAAAAAAAAACTCAATAATAATGGAATCATGTTTCATAAATTTCCATCTTCATTTTTATTTAAACAACAATTGTCAAATAATTATATTCCAAAAAAAAATTGTGCTCATCCATTAGAGCATATCAATATTTTTAATAAAAAATGTTTTGAAAAAATGAGTCAATTATTAGTCCTTAAAAAAGTTAAAATTCAACATTTGAACTTTAAAAATAAAGTTAAATTTTTTAAAAATAATTTTTTATTTAACCAAATAATTTTAAGAAAATAAATTTTTTATTTTATTTTTTAATCTAAAATAAAATTTTGGAGTACTAAAACCTTCATTAGTCAAAAATTCATCAACTTGTCTATCACAACAAATAATCTTTGGATGAATTAATGGAAATTTAATATTTTCTAATTTTAGATTATTCCATTTTTTTGGATTAGAATGAAGAGCTGCATTATCTTCTCCAATATTAGAAATAAGATTTTTATTTGGAAAAATATTAATTCTATTATTAGCTAAATTTGCTAATGTCCATGGTCTATCCCAATCATCATCTAAAAACTTGTATCGTCTATCGAAAGCTTTTGTCCAAAAAGTAGATGATTTTTTATTAGCAAGAATATCATTAAGCCAACCTTCTTTTCTAATTTTGGGCCATATCTTTATTTCACTATCATAATAATTTTGCCAACGATTTTTCCATGTTGCCCAACCCCAAGAACTCGTAAAATTTGAAAAAGAATAACTATCATTATTTCTTCTTCTAAATTTTTTATAGTTTAAAAAATTATTGCCTGAAATTTGAGATATCCTATTATCATTTTTATACTTTTCCAAAAGTAAATTGCAAAATTTAAAAAATGACTTATTGGGTATACAATCATCTTCTAAAATAATTACCCTATCATGTTTTTTAAAAACTTCAGAAATTGCGTATGGTAAATTTTTTTTTTGTGTTAAATTTTTTTTAGGAAAAATTATTTTTATTTTATTTTTTTTTTTAAAATTAAGAATACACTTTCTTGTTTCAACATGATCAAATCGATGATCCTTATCTTTTAAACCATCATTAAAAACAATTATATTTTTTTGATCCATTTTCTTAAGAATATCCAAAATCAACTTTGTGTTTTTTGGTCTTCTATATGTCATTAAAAGGACAGGAGTATTCATAATTTATTTAATTACTGAAGCTAAAAATTTATATAAAAAAAATATACTTCTAAATTTTAAAAAAATGTGTTCTTTAAGTCTTTCTTTTTTTGAATTTCTAAAAATATTTGAAAACATAAAAATTTTATTATCTTTTTTTTTTATACTAATATTAGTGTGACTCTTATTTTTTATAAACATAATACCAATCATTTCACGTATTTTTTCAGTCTTATTAGAGGTTCCCCTGTGCCATAATCTGTGCTCTCTAAAAATAATTTGACCTTTTTTTAAGAAAATTTTTCTCTTTTTTAAAAAAAAAAGTTTTAAAGCAAACTTCCAATAAGCAATATTTTTTTTATGTGAGCTCTCAATTATTTCTGTAGGACCATTTTTAAGGTCTATATCGGATGTCGCTATATTGATAATTATCATTCTTGGATTCCAATTACCATCAGTGTGGAAAAATTGATTTTTACTATTTGGTAAATTTAAATTTCCTCCAAGTATCATTTTATAATTTTGTATATCATCATTCGTTATAAAATTAAAATAATTTTTAAAATTGTTTTTATTTAAAAGTTTAATTATTTTATTTGAATGCAGTTTAGATATAAAATTTAAATTACCTGATTTAAATCCACCTAATTTTTTTAAATTATTATAATTTTTATTATAATTAAAATTAATATCACTTTTTAACTCATCTGTGATCTTAAGAAAATCTATATTATTAGAAAAAATATCTTTAATGATATATCCTTTCTTTAAATACAAAATTTTATCTTTTTTTTTTTTATACAACATTGATAAATTTTTTAATTTTTTCAACACGAATATTCCAAGTATTCTTTTTAGCTACTTTACTTGCGTTAATTGATAAATGTTTAAATCTGGATTTTTTTTTAAAAAATATTGAAATTTTTTTTGCCCATTCATTTATCGAATTATCTTTGATCAATACACAATTTTTTTGATTTAAAATGTGTTTATAAACTTTCATATCAGAGGCAAATAAAACACCATCCGAAGCCAAATACTCAAATAATTTTAATGGTGACATATATTTACTAACCTCTATATTTTTTGATCTAACAAAAACTTTATTGGAATAGGGCATCATATATAGATTGTACAAACTTAATATTTTAGGAATTTTTCTATTATCGACATATCCCATATAGGCTATGTTTTTTATGTTAGCTAAGTCTTTTTTTGATATAAGTGTATTTATTAAATCACCATATAGATGAAACGATATATCTGGTAATAACCTTGCAATTTCAATAATTGTTTCCAGACCTTTGCCTTTGGAAAATGACCCTGTATAAACACAAGTTTTATTAATTTTAACTTTTGATTTAACTTTATTAAAATTTTCTAAATCTACTGCATCATCTAATACTATTGTTTTGTTGCTTAGGTTAAATAATTTCTCTAAATCTTTTGAAATAAAAATAAACTTAATATTCTTAAATGAATTTAAGTTTTTAAGTATAGAAAATAGAATAAAGGTAAAACCCTTTAAACTGTGGTGAATTTCTATAATTACATTTTTTGTGTAAAAACTTAATAAAATTCCTGATATCACACTTCTTGAATAATATATCTCATCAAAACTTTTTTTTTTTAATTTTTTTATGATTTTATAAGCAAATCTTAACCTTCCAATAAAATTATTATTAGTAATATTTGTGGATCTAATTTTAAATTTTTTTGAACAATTATAAGTTTTATAAATTTTTTTAACGTGGGCTTTTCTATTTAAGACAAATAATTCTATATTAAAATCTTTTTTTGAAAATGCATCACACATTTTCATGACTTGAACTGAATATGCTGATTTTGAAGGAAGTATAATTTCAGATATGTAGTTTAATTTTATCACTTTTTTTTCTTACAGCTGCAATGAACTCCATTATAAAAAGTATCAAAATCCTTGGAGAATAGTGAAATTATTCTATCCAATAATAAGAAAAAAAATGTAACTATAAATTTAATTGGGAAAAATTTTAAATAGTTGTTTATCATTTCAGCAAATACTGAGAATGGACCAGTTCCAATTGTATATGTCTTCACATGAAAACCAGAATCTTCTAATATCTTTTTTAAATAAAAATGAGTTGGTCTAAATATATCTTCTGGATCTTTATGGTATCGGTGCATGAAAGGAACATAGATTTCTAATTTTCCTCCTTTTTTTAAAATTCTATTAATTTCTTCAATTAGACTTTTGTAATTTACAATATGTTCTAGAACATTAAATAGAAGGACATTTTCAAACGAACTAGACTTTATTGTAAGTTTTTTTTCAAGATTAACTTTTATAAAGTTTTTTTTATTTGATATTTTTGTATCAGCATAATAAAAAATTACTTTTTTACTTTTTATAAAGTTAAGATAAGAGCTATGGTTGCCACTACCAAGATCAATAGTTTTTCCTTTTAAAAAAATATTTCTTAGAAAAAAATTATGAAACGCTCTGGTAGGTGATTTTTTATTATAAAATTGACTTAGTAAATGATATAATGATTTAGTAGATAAAGGATATCTAGTATAAAATAATTTTTTCATATATTAGTTTAATTATTATTTTATATTAGAAAAATAATTATTATGAAAACTAAAAGTTTAAAAATAAAAATTATTCTAACCTTTTTTTTGTTTATATTTTTTAAGTTTTATTTAGATACTTTAGGATTTGGATTGCCTTATTTTATTAGTGCTGATGAAACTGCAGGAATTAAAAGCTTATTATATTTCTATGGTTTTTTTTCATATGCAAATCAAAATATTGTAGAACCTATATACTTTCCGTTAATAAGCTTTTTAAGCACTGGGTTCTTAATATTAATAAAAAATATCTTTATTTGGAAATATACTTTACCTGAATTAAAAGATTTTTTTTTTTTAAATCCACATTTACTTTATAAATTTGGTAGAATTTCTAGCTTAATATTTTGTACGCTAAGCTTGATTTTATACTTTTTAATTTCTTATAAACTTAAAATATCAAAAATTTATATCTTTATTTCCTTTTTAGCACTCAGTTGTTCCTATTTGTTTTTTGATATTGCAAATGTTTATGGGAAAAATGCTCTTTTACTATTTTTTTTTCTTTTACAATATTATTTTTTTATTAAGTATTTTATTAAAATTGAAAAATTTAATTTAAATTCTTACATTATATTTGGTTTGCTGGCTTCTCTTGCATGGGGTATAAATTATTGGGCAGCAACACCATCTATTTATGCAATATTATTTTTACATCTTGAAAAGTTCAAAAAAAAAAAATTAACTTATATTTTTATTTTTTTAACAATTTTTTTAATATTAGGGTTTTTACTAAACATATTAATTTCTCAAGATAAAATTATTCACCATTTATTTTCAAGCAATTATCAAGGTGCTTATGGCGAAGCTGACAGATTGGAAATTTTCCTTCAGGATCTTACAAATGGTTTTAAGATTATATTTAATATTGAAAAACCCTTGTTTTTTATAACAATTTCTATAATCTTGTTTTCAATTATTTTTAATCAACATATTAATAGAAAATTCTTAAGTTTTAATTTATTTTTAATATTTGAACCAATATTATTGTTTGCTATAGCAGATACATCGTATCCTCAACTTCGTTATTTTGGTCCTTCGATTTTTTTATTATATATTTTGTCTGGTTTTATGATTAAATCAAAAATAAGTAACAATCTTAATATCAACAATTTTGTACTATCAATTACTTGCCTAATTTTATTATTTTTTTTATATGAAAAAATTTCAATTTTAAAATATTCAAAAAAAATTTTAGATAAGGGTCATGCTCAATATAAAATTCTAGACGATTATAATTCATCTACCAAAACATTATTTTTTACTTCTTATATGACTTATAGAGAAAATATCGAAACTTTAAATCTTTATAAAATGTTAATTTCAAAAAAATTAGTTTCACTAAATCCAGATGCTGACAATAAGAACTCAATTAAGGAGATAGAAAAAAAGATTAAATATATTTCCCAGATTAAGAATCTTAAAATAAAACCTAGTTCGGAAAAAAATATTTTTATTGGTGGAGAATTTATTATTAGTGATAATAAAAATTTTTTTGATTTTATAAAAAAAAATTTTAATTATATTGCAATCAATTCGTCAAATTCTAAAATCAATAATTACTTAACAAAAAATTATACAATAGAAAAAATCTACAATACAAATAATATTAATAGTTTAAGAACAATTTCAAATATTTTACAAGCAGATTTTAATTTGAGAAAGTTAAAAAAAATTGAAAATATTGGTTTTTCTACGATTATTTATAGATTAAATTAATTTCATTTTTCAAAAATTTCAAAATCATCTTTTTTAGATGTATTGTTATTTTCTAAAATAGTAATTAAATGTGAGACAAATAATAATGCAAAAAATATCAAAAAAGATATTGTAAACAATACAGACAAAATAGGGAGTGGTGTTTCAATAAATGAAACATCCTTAAATATTTTTAGTATCAACATATAAGTGACACTTATAAAACTTAAAGCCAAAGATATTAAACCCAGAAATCCTATGAAATAAAAGTTTCTTGTTTTAGATTTATGAAATAAATTAAGATAAATTAAGTCAATAAATATTTTAAAAATTCTTGAAAAACCATAATTAGATTCTCCATGCTTTCTTGCTCTATGATTGGTTTCAAACTGTACAATTTTTAATTTTTCAGAGTTTACCCTGGCCGCCAAAAGTCTATGAAAATCACCCCATAATATTTTATTATCTAAAAATTTTTTTTTTATAATTTTTAATGTACAGCCATGATCTATTATTTTTGAATTAGAAATCATTCTAACAATATGGTTCGCAATTATACTTGGAACTTTTTTGGTAAAAAAGTTATCTTTTCTGTTTTTTCTGTATCCATGAACTAAATCATTTCCTTTTTCAAATTCAAGCAACATTCTAGCAATATCATTTGGATCGTTTTGACCGTCTCCATCCAAAAAAATTAGATTATCAAATTTTGAATTATTTATCCCGTTATATAAAGCTATTGATTGTGATAAATTTTTATTATTTTTTATTAATTTTAGGTCAAAATTTTTTTTTTTCAAATTATCGAGCCTCAAAAATGTATCATCAGTTGATCCATCATCAACATATATTAACTCAAATTTTCTTTGACCGTTTAAACTCTTATTGATTAACTCTGTTAATTCATCATGTAAATTTTTGATATTTAAAGATTCGTTGTAAAAAGGTACGATTATTGAATAATTCATTTAAATTTGTACTTATTTATTTATATCAATATAAATTATAATTCAAATGAATTTAATTATATTATGAATGCACTAAAAGAAATTATTAAAAAAACTATTTTAATTTTTTTATCTATTAAAGTTTTTTTTGTACTTAAAAGTTTGGATATAAATAAAAAAAATTTGTTTATAGATTTGGGAACCAATAAAGGTCAAGGTTTTAATTATTTTAAAAAATTTTTTAAATTGGATATTTTTGACTATATACTTGTTGAGCCAAACCCTAATTTAGAAAATCATATAAGAAAATTAATTCAAAATACAAATTTTGGTCACAAAATAGAGTTTATTAATAAAGCAGCCCATATTAATGACTCTAACACAAAACTTTTAGGAACGATTGAAGATGAAAGAGGGAAAACATCTGAAGGTGCTAGTATAATTAGAGAACATAATTCAAAAATGTATATTTCTCAGTTTGAAAATGGATTAGATGTACAAACTTTTGATTTTGTAAAAAAATTAGAAAGTTTAAAACAATATGATAATATAATTATTAAGATGGATGTTGAGGGTTCTGAATACGATATACTTGAAAATATAATAAATAACTTGAGTCATAAAAGTAATATCAAGCATATTTTTGTTGAATTTCACTCAAGGTTTTTGAGTTACGAATATAAAAATGCTTTCATAAAAAGAGAAAAGATAATCAAAAAGGAATTAAACAAAGCTAATATTAATTTTACACAATGGATATAAAATTATAGCAATCTTTAAAAATTTAATTATCATTTAAATAATCAAAAAATCTATGTGTGCAATATTTGGTATCTTTGGAGAATATAATAAACCATTAATCGAAAATATGGCCAAAATTCAAAAATATAGGGGACCAGATGAAACATCTTTTTTTTTAGATAAAAAAAATAATTTTTCTATAGGGATGAATAGACTAGCTGTTATAGATAAAAAAAATGGTAAACAGCCAATGTTTTCATGGGATAATAAAATTGTATGTGTCTTTAATGGAACTATCTATAATTATAAAGAAATAAAATTTTATTTAGAAAAAAAAAAGATTTTTTTTAAAACAAATTCAGATACAGAAGTGTTGGTTAATGCCTTCTCGTATTGGGGTGATAAATGTTTCAAGTATTTTGACGGGATGTGGGCTGCAGCATTTTATGATTTTAAAAAAAAAAATTTTTCTTTATCACGAGACTATCTTGGTCAAAAACCTCTATTTTATACACTTACTAATAAAGATAAATTGATTTTTTCAAGCCAAATAAATGGCATCTTTAAATATAAAAAAAAATTTTTTGTAAATAAGGAAAACTTGAAACTTTATCACCAGTTTGGCTACACACCTGCTCCACACACAATATATCATGAGATATTACAAGTATCTCCAGGAGAAATAATAAATCTTAATAAAAGTATATCTAAAACTATTTTTTGGGATTTAAAAAATGGTCCTAATTATAATATTTTTTTTAAAAAGAAATCTAAAGAAAATTTTAAAGAGAAAACATCATCAATTCTTAAAAATTATTTGATAGCAGATAAAACACCTGCGCTATCTTTAAGTAGTGGATTAGACTCAAATATTTTAAAGCATAATTTACAAAAGCTTAAAATTAATCTTAACATGTTCACAATTGGCTTTATGTCAAAGTCTTTTGATGAGATTAAAGATATTTTTCAAGAAAATAGAGGCAAACATTACAAAAAAAAAATGAATTCAAAAGACATATTTAATACTTTTCAAGATATCAAAAAAAAAATTTCATTTGCTAATGGGGATGGCTCAATAATACCAACTCACTTTCTTTTCAAACAAATTAAAAAAACAACTAATGTTTGTATTGGTGGTGACGGTGGTGATGAAATTTTTTTTGGTTACATTACTTTTAAAGCTTTTTGGATAGCAGAAAAATTTAAAAAATATATTCCATCAGTATTATTAAATTTTATAAAAAAAAAATTTTTAACAGTAAAATCGAATAATAATTATCTTGATTTAAATAAAAAATTAAATTTATTTTTTAAACATATCGATAGTGAATTAAGTTTAATTAATACACGGTGGTTAAACGATATCAGTGATAATGAATTAATTGAATTATGTGGAATTAAAAAAAAACATGATGAAATAATTAAAATTCAAAAATTATTTAAAAATTCCAAAAATAACATGAGGTTTTGTCAATTATATTATTTTAAGTATTATTTACCTACCGTTTTAGATAAAATAGATAATGCTAGTATGTATAACTCTGTAGAAAATAGATCGCCATTTCTAAATAAAGACCTTATTAATTTAAGTTTAGATACACCCATTAGTCAAAATTTTAGTTTATTAAAAAATAAGAAATTATTAATAGAATTGTATGGAAATAATATATCCAATAAAATTAAAAAAATCAAAAAACATGGGTTTTCCTTTCCCAAAAATATTATTCTTAAAAATAAAAATTTTGTTATAAGAAATATAAATGAAAATTTACTTACAAATACCAAATTTTTCAAAAAAAAATATTCTGAATACTTAAAAAATAATAATAATGAAAATTATATTTGGAACGAGTTGATACTAAATATTACTAGACAAAATCTTGAAAAATTTAATTAGGTTATTTTTCAGCAATTGCAATCCAAGAATAATTGTGTCTATGATAAATCGCAATTTTTTTAAAACCAGATTTTTTTAATAAATCATTTAATTCTTCTTTTTTAAAGTATTTTGAATATGAGGGATTTAATTGATCAAATATTATATAATTTCTTTTATTAAAATCACATTTATTGAATACTTCTATAAAATATTTTTTTAATGGTAAGTTAATATGATTACATAAATATCCATAAATATAAGTTATTAAATTTAAACAGACACTGAATATTCGCAACACAAAATCAGGAAGTAATCTTGTAACTCTTCTTAAATTATCAAAAAATAAAATATAAAGCTGATTTCCTTCATGCCCATACACCCAACAAATAAATTGTCCTTTTTTTTTAAGAGAATTATAAATTTTTTTAGTTACCATCTGGTGATTGGGAATGTGATGTATTACACCTAAAGAAAAAATATAATCATATTCATTTTTAAAATTCATATCTTCACCCTTGATTGATTTAAACTCTACAATTTTTGATCTAATATTTTTTTTTGCTATTTTAATAGCTTTGGAAGGCTCTATACCTAAAATTATTGCAGGTGAATACTTTAATAAATTTTTAATTATTCTTCCACTACCAGAGCCAACTTCCATTACTTTTTTATTTTTTATCTTTTTTAATTCAAATGGTTTTGTAATATCTATTAACATCTTTAAACTACCGTGGTAACCATCTATTTTACTATGAGATGTGAATTGCTTTCCAAAATCTCTAAAGGACTCTTTGTGATTAATTTTCATTATTAAATTGTTTTTTGCTTTTTATGCAAACTTCCATTTGTTATCAACAAAAAAATTTTCATGATTTTCTAATTGTGTTTTTTTTTCTGTAAAAAAGGGATTTCTGTAAATCAAATAATTTTCTATTTTTTCTATATCAAGTTTTTTTTTTAGATTTATTTCTTCAAAAATAAAATGTATCTCTTTTTTATTTCTTAAGGCTATTGCATAAATCTCTAATCTTTTTTTTAAGGTGTCTGGTAGAGAAAAAGCTGATAAAAAAGTTACTCCATTTATTTTTTTATCTTTTAATAAAGATGTTAAAATAATATAATTTTTACCATATGTATTTTCATTAGTTGACATATAAAAATCACTTTTTAAATCTCTAACAATATAATCTTTATTAATTGTATTTTGAATATAGGATGGAAAAATCACTCCATTAATTGGTTTAAGATTTATATATCCTGCAAATATTCTTTTCATTTACTCACTTATAAATTCTTCAAAAAAATCATCAATGATTATTTTATACTTATTAACTTTATAATTATTCATGTTCATACTTTTTATTTCATTTGATATTTTCCATAATACAAAAATTTTTAAATATTTAATTTCTAAAAATTTTAAAAAGTGCTTTTTATTTTTTTTAATGAATTCATACCAATTATTTTTGTAATATTTAGATGAAAAAATTTTAAAATTTATTAAATCGAAAATTATGTTACTCTCTTTGCTATATAATGGCCAATCGATTAAAAAATAATTCTTTTTTTCTTTTACTATATTATTTTTATAAAAATCTCCATGTGAAGAAGATATATCAATTTTATTTATTTCTAAAAATAAGTTTAATTGACTAATGTTTCTATTATTATGTTTTTTAACAAATTGGATAATTGGCTCATAATGATCAATATCAATTAATTTTTTTTTGTTTTCATTTTTATAAGATATTGAATTAATAAACTTTCTAAAAAAAATTCTTTCATCATTATAGCTAATATTGCTTTTTTTTTTGAGCGAAAAAAAATATTTAAAACTTTTTATTTCTGGCAAAAATTTATTAAAGAATTGATCTTTACCTACAATTTTATAGTTATTAATTTCATTTATTATTGATTTTAATGCTGGTAATGAAAGGGGTACTTTAAAAAATTTATTTTTTGTAAAAATAAACAAGTTAGATGTTGATTTATTGTATTTGATATTAATCATTTTATTTATATTAAATAAGTAAGAAATTAATTATTCTATTATATTGCAAAAAAATAAAGTAAATAATCTACTTCATGCACTCAAATTTTTCTGTTGTTTTAATTACCCATGAAAGAGATAAAAGAAATTTTTATTTAAGAAGAAGTCTAAATAGTATCTTAAATCAAACAATTAAACCCTCTGAAATTATAATTGTAAACTCTGGACACAATAAAATTGATTTAAAAGAATTTAGAAACCTAAATAAATATAAATACAAAATAATTCACTGTAAATTAAGCTCAAATATTCCAAGTAAAAGAAATATAGGAGCTAAAAATTCTAATTATGGATTTTTAGCGTTTTTGGATGATGATGATTATTGGAGTAAAGAATATTTAAAAAATGCTTATCATAAAATTAATAACAATAATTTTATTAATGTTATTTTATCTGATGTTTATATCTCAGAAAACAAACAACTAAAAATTTTTAGATCTCCTACTTCAAATAATATTGAAGATTATTTTGTAAATAATCCGGGAGCAATGGGTTCAAATATAATTATAAAAAAAAAAATATTTGAGTCTATAAATGGTTATGATGAAAAATTAATTGTAAGTGAAGACAAAGCTTTAATAATTGATTTAATTATGAATAAAATAAAAATATCTTTTCAGAATAATATTGTTGTATATGAGTTAAATAACCCCAGTAGTATAAGTAAAAATTACAAATCACTAATAATAGGATTTTCAGAATTTTACCTTAAATACAAAAAAATTATGCCCTTTCAAATTAGAGTATCTTTTTTAAGAAAAATTTATTACTACAAGCAAAAAAATAATAAGCGCTATATTTTAATATATTTAATTTTTAATTTCTTAGAAATTTTTATAAAATGAATAAAAAAAAAATTTTAAAAATTTTAACTAAAAAAAATATTGATTATTTATTACTTTCCTCAAATTCACCAGGTGAACTGAATAATTACTCCAAAGATCTAGATTTATACATCCCATACCAAAATAAAATTATATTTGAAAATTTAATTTATAAATCTGGATTCTACAAAAGAAATGAAAAAATATATGGTTATAAAAAAAGATATTTTTATATAAATCCATTTGATACAAAAAGATATTTTCTTGATGTTTATTATAATGCTACTTTTAGATATAATTTTTTTTATACCCTAAAATATAAATTTTTAGATGAAGCAATAAAAAACAGATTTTACAATAAAGGTATTTTTTTTACTAAAAAAAAATATTTTTCTACTATTAAAATTTTGAAGAAATATAATGAAAATAAAAATCATAAACAGTTATTTAAAATTAGAAATTGTTATGAAAAAAAACTTGATATTAATACAAATAATAAATTTTTTGGTAGATCAAATTGTATTTTATTTTTAGGTTCTGATGGTGTAGGCAAAACTACACAAATAAATTTTTTTCAGAAAAAAACTTTTTTTAAAACTTTTATATGTAGTTTTGGTCTAAGTGAAAAAAGCTGGGCACTAAATTTTAATTTATTATTATTTAAAAAATTATCTAAATATCCAAAAATAAAAAACTTAATTTTAATTTTTGATTTAATTATTAGGAAAATTAAACTCTTAAGATATTTACCAAATAGATTAATATTAATTGATAGATTTCCAGGATATCTATTACTTCAAAGAAATTTATATTATTATTTTTTAAAAATATTACTGCCTTCTCCTGATTTAATTGTAGTAGTTCATGCTAGCAATAAGATAAGAAAAAAAAGAAAACCTTTAGAAATTAAGAATGATCAACATAAATGGATAAAAATTGCTAAAAAGTTGAAATACAATTATATAGTTGTAAATACATCTAATAAAAGTATTTCAAAAATTAACAACCTTATTTCAAAAAAATTTTTAAAAAATAAAAAAAATTTTATAGATCTTTATAAAAATTAATTTTAAATGAAAAAAATTGAACTATATATTCCAGTTGAGCATAAGGCTAGAGAACTTAAATCTAAAATAATGCTAGTCTTATCTGCTATAGAACAAAACATAAGATGCTATATTGGTAACAAAGAGGATATAGAAAGACTTATTAAAAATAAAAGCAAAAAAAATGGAATTTTTTTTTTTAAAGGAGGAGAGACGCGATCATATATTTTAAATATTAAAAATAAAGTTGACTATTTTGTTATTTTAGATGAGGAAGCAGGACCTACAGATATATCAAACTACAAAGAACAGCGCCAAAGAATTCATAAAGATATTGAAGATCTAGTTGACAGATATTATTCGATTGGACCAGAAAATTACAAAGTTGCAAAAAAAGTCTATAGAGAAATAGACGTTAAAATGACTGGATGGCCCAGAATTGATCTTTTTAGATTAGATAAAAAATTAGATAACAATTGTATTAAATTAAAAAAAAAATTAGGAAAGTTTGTGCTATTTATTTCTGATTTTGGAGAAACAACTAAAAAAAAAATAGCAATATCATTAAAATCTTATAAAGAATATCTTGATAATTCAACAAATCATAGTGTGGCTCATAAAAAAAAACTTTTAAAATCATTTTTAAGAGAAAAAAAAAGTACTTATAATGAATTTAAAAAAATTAAAACCTTTCTGAAAAAAATTGATAAAATTAAAAATATGCCCAATGTTATTATTAGACCCCATCCTTACGATGATCATCAAGGTTGGAATGATTTCAAAAAACAATTAAAAAACATAAAGATTATTTATGAAGGAGAGATTTCTGATTGGATCAAATCAAGTACTTGGGTAATTCATAGAGGTTGTTCAACAGCTTTAAAGTCTTGCTTATTAGATATACCCACGGCTTATTTAACATTAGACAAAAAATTTAATAGAAATAACCTATCATTCAAAATTTCTAATAAAATTAATTCTATAAAACAATTTAAAACATTTATTAAAATAAAAAAATTAAATAAAAAACTTAACTATAAATTAATTAAAGATACTATTTACATTGACAAAAATGAAACTTCTTCAAAAAAAATAGTAAAAGATTTTTTAAAACTAAAACTTGCAAAATCATACGAATATAATCCCAAGTTTAACACAAAGGTTAAAAGTTATTATTGGAATGTAAGAAGAAATATTACAAATTTTTATTTTAAATCTATAGTTAAAATTTTAGATTTTTTCAAACTAGGAACAGATTATAAAAAATCTTTGGTTGCAGAAATAATGGGTAATATTGAAAAAATTGGAGGTGGTATTAAATCTAACGAAATAAATATTAATCTTAACAATTTAAACATTACTAATGTGAATTTTAGAGTAAAAAGAATACTTTCAAATTGTTATATTATTGATAAGAAAAATGATTAAAAAAAATAATATAATAATTCAATTTTATAACTTATATTTAACTTTAACTACTAAGCGAAAGTTTCAGCTTAATATCTTAATTGTATTCTCTATATTTGCATCATTTGTAGAAATTTTATCAATTTCAAGTTTAATTCCTATGATTGAGATATTAAGTAACACCGAAAACTTTATTAAAAAACCATTTATTAATAATTTTTTTAATACTTTTGAAATTTTAGATAAAGATAAAATTAAATTTATTATTGTGACAATATTTATATTTTTTGTCTTTTTATCTTATCTATTTAAAATTGCTCTGATTTGGATTTCTGTAAATGTTTCCCTTAAAATTGGTCATGATATTACTATGGCTGTTTTTAATAAAACAATAAACCAAGATTATTCTTATCATTTGGATAAGTCATCAAGTAGGTTTTTAGGTAACATAGAAAAATCTGATGCAATACAATCTTTTTTATCTTATTTCATTCAAATCATAAACTCTGTGATTTTATTAGCTTCTATAATAATTTTTTGTTTATATTTATCACCATATTTAATTATTTCGTCCTCACTGATAATTTTTTCTATTTACTTTTTGGTTTATGGTTTTTTTAAAAAAATAATTGATACTAACAGTAAAATTTATTCAAATAAAATAAATGAAAAAATAAAGATTGTTCAAGAAAGTTATATAAATTTAAGAGAAGTTATTATTAAGAAGCTTTATACTTTTTTTGGCAATCAATTTTCTAAAACTAATTTTTCAATTATAGATATTGGAATTAAGAATACATTAATAGCCAATATTCCTGGTAATATAATTTTATTTATTACTACTGTGCTATTGAGTATTTATATATATTTTTTAAGTATATCAGAAAATGGATTAATAAATAATTTATCTTTACTTGGAGCTTTAATATTTGCTGCACAAAAAATTATTACACAAGCACAATTTGTTTATTCTTCTCTTACAAAAATTAAAACTATTAGTCATGCTTATTCAGATGTTGAAGAAATTCTCAAACTAAAAATACCCACTCACAACGATGAATCTTTCGACAATCAGAATAATGATCTAATATTTAATAAAAATATTAAGTTTGTAAACGGATATTTTAAATATAAAAAAAGTAATGAATATGTTTTGGATAACATTAATATTGAAATTAAAAAAAATACTTTAAATATTATTTTAGGTCAATCAGGTGCTGGTAAATCAACATTTGTTGATCTCTTAATAGGTTTATTAAAACTTTCTAAAGGAAAGATTTTTATAGATGAGATTGAATTAGATAAAAAAAATATTAAAGATTGGTTCAAAAAAATTTCTTATGTTCCTCAACAAATTAATTTAATTGATGGATCAATTTTAGACAATATAATTTTTGGGAAAAAAAGTTTGAAAGATAATTATATTGATGAAATAGAAGAAATCTTAAAAATTACAAATTTATTCAATTTTGTTAAAAGATTAGATGATGGTTTGCATACAAAACTTGGAGAAAATGGTATAATGATCTCTGGTGGTCAGAAACAAAGATTGGCAATTGCTAGGGCTTTATTCAGCAATAACGAAATTTTAATTTTTGATGAAGCTACTAGCTCTTTGGATGAAGAAAATGAAGGTGAAATATTTGACAAAATTATAAATAAAGCTTTAAATAAAACACTAATTATAATTTCTCATAGACAATACCTTACCAAAAGGTTTAATAATATAATATCAATTAAAGATAAAAAAGTCGAAACATCTAAAAATAATATCAATTAATTATGAATGTTAAAAAACTCGAAACTGAAGCCAAAAAATTAAGACAAGAAACCTTTGAGGCTTTTATTAAAAGAGGTGAGGCTCATTTAGGTGGGAGTTTTTCAATCATAGAAATACTTATATATTTATATGAAGTTTTACTTGGTAAAAAAGACAAATTTATTCTTAGCAAGTCTCATGCTTCATTTCCTCTTTGCTTATTATTAAAGAAAAAGGGGTATAACCCTAAGCTTACTACACACCTAGAAATAGATATTAAAAATGGAATTAACTGTACCACTGGTAGTCTGGGCCATGGGTTACCAATTGCAACTGGAATGGCTTTTGCAAGAAAAAAACAAAAATTATCAGGAAAAATTTTTGTGCTAATAAGTGATGGTGAATGTCAAGAAGGTACAACCTGGGAATCATTACTAATAGCTTCAAAGCACAAACTTGACAATTTGGTTATAATTATCGATTATAATAAAATTCAAGCCCTATCAAGATTGAAAGATGCATTACCACTTAATAACCTGTCTAACAAATTTAAAGCCTTTAATTGGAAATGTATTAATGTAAAAAATGGCCACTCATTTAAATCTATTAATTCTGCATTAACAAAAAAAAACAATAGTAAAAAACCTGTGGCAATAATTTTAAACACCATCAAAGGTAAGGGAATTAAAAAATTTGAAAATGACCCAGTTTGGCATGCAAGAAAATTGATAGGAAAAGATATTGAAATAGGAAAAAAAGAACTTGGAATTATATGAGGCGACGCTTTGGAAAAATTATAAATAAATTAGCAAAACAAGATAAGAAAATTGTATTAATCGTCGGTGATATTGGTTATGGAATTTTTGATGATTTTAGGAAAGATAACCCAGATAGATTTTTTAATTTTGGAATATGTGAACAGAGTATTATAGGATGTGCATCAGGCATGTCTATTGAAGGCTTAAAACCTTGGGTATATACCATCACTCCTTTTTTAATTGAAAGACCGTTTGAGCAAGTTAAACTTGATATTGATCAACAAAACCTAAATGTAAACCTAGTTGGATTTGCTGATTATCCCTCATTAGGTCCAACACATTCAGAATTAAATGCAAAAAAAATGTCAAAGCTGTTTAAAAATATAAAATCGTATTTTCCTAAAGATGGAGATCAAACTGAAAAAGCAATTTATGAAAGTTATAGAGACAAAGGACCAACCTTCATGAGTCTTAAAAATGATATTACATTAAATAAAAATTGGTAATAAATATGAATAATAAAGAAATTAAACTAATGACGATTAATCATAACAAAACTAAGAGAAATTATCTTGAAAGAATGATTAATTCGAAAGTTGATTGCATGATTGAAGCAAAGAAATATGAAAAAAACTATTGGGATGGACCTAGAAAGTATGGTTACGGTGGATATAAGTATATACCTGGCAGATGGAAAGGTGTAGCCAAAAAATTAATAAAAAAGTTTAATTTAAAAAATAATTCATCTGTACTTGATGTTGGCTGTGGGAAAGCATTCATTCTTTATGAAATTAGAAAAATACTGCCTAAGATTGATATTACTGGGTTTGATATTTCGAAACATGCGATTAAAAATGTACCTAAAGAAATAAAAAAAAATATTTTTATTAGCAAAGCTCAAGATAAATATCCATTTAAAAAAAAAACATTTGATTTAACTATCAGTACTGGATGTCTTCATAATCTTGAAATTAATGAAATAAAAAAAGCTATTAATGAAATTGAAAGAGTATCTAAAAAAAAATTTATAATGGTTGAAAGTTATCGAAATGAAAAAGAACTATTTAATTTACAATGTTGGGCGCTCACATGTAAAAGTTTTTTTTCAAAAAAAGAATGGGAATGGATTTTTAAAGAATTTGGATATAAGGGAAATTATGAATTTATATATTTTAAGTAACAAGATTACTTTTTAATAAAACTTTTATATTAAGAAACTTTTCATTAAAACTATCCTCAATTGTTCCATCACTAAATCTATCACATATATCCACTACAGCGTCTTTGATTGTATGTTTAAACTCAAAATTTAAAATTTTTTGTATTTTATCTGAGTTTATTCTATATGACCTAATATCATCACTCTTAGTTGTTCTGATATCAATAATTTTAGAAGTCTTTTTTTCAACAACTTCTTTTACAATTTTTGCAATTTCTTTAATCTTTAAGTTTTGTAATCCAGCATTGAAAGTCTCACCATTAAATTTGGAAATATCTTCAAAAATCAAATATTCATAAAGCCTAATCATATCATTAATATGAATATTGGGTCTATATTGCTCTCCTCCAAAAACATTAATATAACCCTTATGATAAGCAAAGTTTGTTAAAATATTTACAGACAGATCAAATCTCATCTTTTCGCTAAAACCACATACCGTTGCTGGTCGAATTACAATACCTAAAAAATCATTATTAATTTCATCCAAAAGAATAGGCTCACACATTGCTTTAAATTTATTATAATCAGTAATTGCCTTAAGTGGATGTTTTTCATCAACGTTCGGGCTGTCACTAACCCCATACACTGAAGATGTGGACGCATAAATAAATTTTTTAACACCATTTCTTTTTGACAATTTTACTAAGTTTTCAAAACAAACATAGTTTACTTCTTTTGATAATACTGGATTTAGGTCAAATGAAGGATCATTAGAAATACATGCCAAATGTAAAACTGTATCAATTTTATTTTCTATCAAAACATCTTTAAATGATTTTGCGTCTCTAATATCTTTTTTAATATTTACTAGATTTTCATTTTTTGGCAAATGATCATCTCCATATAATGCTAGATCATAATTGAATATCTTTATTTTTTTTTGTTCTAAAAAAAAATTAATAAGTCTTGTCCCAACATATCCTGAACCACCAGTTATTAATAAATTCATAATTTAGTTATTTAAATATTTAAACCAGTCTTTTGTTGCTTTCTTAATTTTATTTGGTGTCCACAAAGGAGATTTTAACCAGTAAGATTTATTTAATAATATATCTTGAATACCTTTTTTCAAGCTAATTTTTGGAGACCATCCCAAATCTTTTTTTATAAGATTAACATTAGCATGTGTAACAAATGGCTCTCCTGGTCTTTTTGGTATATATGTTTTTTTACCACCCAAAAGTTTTAATAGGTTATTTATAGAAGTAGGCTTTCCAAAACCTACATTATATATTTTATTTTTTTTTGATGTTATTAAACTCAAGTAGAATGCATTTGCAATATCTTTAGAATTTACAAAATCTCTTTTTTGATTACCTGTTCCAACTACAGTAAAGGGTTTTTTTGACAATTTTTGTTTGACAAATACGCCCATTGCAGCACCATAGGCACCATGAGTTCTTGAGCGCGTTCCATAAGCATTAAATAATCTTAAGGAAATATAATCAATACCATAAACTTTTGACCAATGCTGGATCATTTGTTCTCCAATATTTTTAGAAAATGCATAGGGGTATCGTGTGTCTATTGCCTCAGTTTCTTTAGTTGGATATTTTTTAGGTATTCCATAACATGAAGAAGATGCAGCATATATAATTTTTTTTACATTATTTGCTCTCATTGCCTCAAGAACATTCATTGTCCCCATAATATTAGTTTCTAGATAATTTTTTGGGTCTGTGATTGATGGAACTATGTCAGACATTGCAGCCAAATGAAAAACACAATTGATATCTTTAAATAATGAAGAAATTTTTCTTTCATCTCTTATATCATTTTTTTTCAAAATAACTTTTGAACTTTTAAGAATATGTTTAATATTTTTAATACTACCATCTTCCAAATGATCAATAATAATAATTTTAGTTATTTCCTTTTTTTTTGATAATAATTCAACTAAATGACTCCCTATAAAACCAGCACCACCTGTAACTACAACTTTCATTTTAGAATAGCCTCAATAGATTTTTTAACATCATTTATGGATACCCAAGAAGAATGTCCCAAAATATTAGTTTTAATAGCTCCTGCTATTGCTCCAACTATCGAAATTAGCCTTGGGTCACATTCTTTATTTACCAAACAAGAAACATAACTATAAACAGCATCGCCTGCACCAAGTGTATCTGTTGCTTTAACGTTAAGAGCTGGAAACTCAATAGTTTTATTTTTTTTATTATTGGATAATCTAGTTATCAGTCCACTTATACCTCTAGTAATCATTAAATTTTTATACACTTTCATTCTTTTATCTTGCATAATCTTAAAAATATCTAAATTTTTTTCTGATAGGCCTAATCTAGCTTCCGGTTCGTCTATCGATAAAAAATCTAATTTTGAATATTTGGTAAAAAGATTGAATCCTCTATTACCAGAATTTGTTTGTATATTGCCACAAAGAAACCTAGATTCTTTAATCAATGTATTAATTATTTTTTTATTAAACAATCCATGCCCAAAATCGCAAACAATAATTCTGTCAAAATTCTTTAAATTTTTTTGTAAGTATTTTTCTAAGCCATTATTGTTATATTCTTTGTTATTAAAATCATAATATTCAAAAAATTTTTCATTTGTTGAATTATTAATAAATCTGTTCTTACTAACTTCTTTGTAATCTTTTTGATTAAATAATTTAAGATTTATATCCTTTCCAAGAAATTTTTTAATCTTTTTTTTTACTGCAATATCTTTGAATAAAGATACAAAAGTTAATTGTTTATTTATTTCTGAAATATTTTTTACAACCGGAATAGCACCACCTAAGAATGTTTTTTTTTTTTCATAATTTACCGATATAATTGTTTCTTTTGATGGAGTTCCTAATGGTGAAGAGTATATATAAGTATCTATAATAACTTCACCAATTACTAAAACTTTTTTATCCTTAAAAGTTTTTAAAAAATTATAAAATTCATTTAATATATCATCTTTTTCTTTTTGACTTTCAAATATTTTTTTCATTTGATCTTTGGCTAAATTAAAGTCTTGAAAATTTTCGTTTAAAATTTTTGTTGAAGAAAATTGCTGTCCACTAGTAAAAAATAATTTTCCACCAAATTTTTCTGTAATTTTTTTTTCTAAAATTAAATTTCCTGCTTTATCTCCTGATTTGGGGATATAATCTTGTCCCTTGCAATAGAAATTTGGCTTTAAATTTTTTAAAACTTCAATTGAGCTATCCAAATTGCTTACAGTGATATAATCTACAATGCTAATTGATGATAAAAACTTACATCTTTGATCAATTTTAAAATAAGGTTTATTGATACCCTTTTTTACGAACTTATCATTTGTAAGAGATATAACCAATATATCACCTTTTTCTTTTGCTTGCTTAAAGTGCTCAATATGCCCAAGGTGAACTACATCAAAAACACCATGAACAAGTACAATTTTCTTCTTCTTCTTATTACAAGTTTCTCTTATTTGTTTTAGTTGATTTATGGATACAATTTTATTATTCATTTTGATGAACTTATACATAATTTTTTGATAATGAACACCTTAATAGTTGGCTCAAGTGGAAAAATTGGAAAATTTTTTTTTAAAATTAAAAAGAAAAACTTTTTTTTTACTTATTTCAAAAAAAAAATAAAAAATGGTATCAAATTTGATTTAACCAAAGATGATATCAATTTAATAATAGATAAATATAATATTAAAAAAATTATTTTTTTATCTGCTATTACTGACCCCGATATATGTGCAAAAAATAAAACCTTATCTAGAAATGTAAATGTGAATATGACAAAAAAGATTATTGATAAGATAATTCAAAGAAATATCTATTTTATATTTATATCTAGTGAATTTATTTATTGTGGAAAAAAAAAAAATTATAAAGAAAATTCTTTAGCCAAGCCTGTTAATCTTTATGGAAAACAAAAACTAATAATAGAAAAATACTTAACAAAAAAATATAAAAATTTTTGCATTTTAAGAATTGCAAAGACATACTCTGATGAATTAGAAGATAAAACACTATTAACAGGATATATAAGAAATATTCTATCTAATAAAAAAAAATTTTATGCTTCTAAAAATCAAATATTTAATCCATTATATGTATATGATTTGATTAAAATTATAACTTTTTTTTTAATAAAAAATAAAAAAGGAGTATTTAATGTTGGTGGGCCAAAAGCTTATTCAAGATTTGAGATATTAAGAATTGTATTAAATAAAATTAATGAAAAAATGATTAAAAATTTCAATCCAGCAATAAAAGATGTTGACTTAAATTCGCTAATGCTAATCGATAAAAGACCCTTAAATGTAAGTTTTAACATAAGTAAATTAAAAAAAAATATTAATTTTAATTTAACTTCAATTAATACAGTTTTAGATAATATAATTAAAAAAAATTATGCATCAAAATTTAAAAAAAGATAGAAAAGCTAAAACACCTTCCTTTTTTTTAAAAAGAGAAGGAATCCCATTTAATCAAAAATTAATTAATTTTATTATAAATTACTATAAAAAAAATAATGAGGATATCAGGATCTGTATGCATCCGAGCATTAAAGCCAAACATCATGATATGATTATATTGCAACAAAGGAAGAACTTTTATGCTCCTCACAAACACTTACGTAAAGGTGAAACATACCACATAATTAAAGGTGCAATGGCTTGTGTACTATTTTCTGAAAAAGGGAAAATTAAAAAAATTTGTAAATTGAAAAAAAATAATATTTTTAGAACTCCAATAAATATTTTTCATACTATGCTACCTCTTACTAAATATGTAATTTATCACGAATGTAAAGTAGGTCCCTTCCTAAAGATAAACGACAGTATTTTTAACAAATGGAGTAAAAAGTTGACTAATGATCAAATACAGATAAAAACACTAAAAAATAAAATTTTTTCTCTTGCTAAATGAATAAATTACACTCTTACCTTAATAGAAGAATAGACAAGAAAGTTAGTTACGAAAATTTATTAGAATTTCCAAAGTACATAGAGATTGAAACTGTTAACGCTTGTAATGCAAGATGTCCAATGTGTACTATTAACGACTGGGAAAGAAATTATCCTGTAATGAAAGATGATGTTTGGAAAAAAATCAGTGAAGATATTATTGAAAATAAAAAATTTTTAAAAAGAGTAAGTTTGTACAGAGATGGTGAGCCTTTGATTGATAAAAAAATGGCTCAAAGAATAAATAAATTTTATGAAAATGGAATAACAGAAACTTCAATAGCAACAAATGTTTCTCTTCTTAATCAGAAAAGAGCAACTGATTTACTAGAGGCTGGATTAGGTATGATAATATTTTCTATTGATAGTTTGAATAAAGATGTATTCGAAAAAATTAGAGTCAGATTAAACTTTGAGGAAGTTAGGGATAATGCAATTAGATTTCTTCAATTAAGAGATAAAATAAATCCAAAATGTAGAGTTTGGATCAGAATGATAAGACAAAAAAGCAATTATGATGAATGGCCAGATTATTATGATTTTTGGAAGAAATACACATCAGATGTAGATAGAATATATTATCATAATATTTTTAATTGGGGTGGTCAACTCGATGATTATAAATCTGTATCTAAAAGCTTTGAGCCGAATTTGCCATGCGTTGCATTGTGGTCTTTAATGGTAATTTTTGCAAATGGTGATGTGCCTCTTTGCAATGTTGATTATAATAATAAATATCCAACAGGAAGTATTATGAAAAATAGCATTCGCGATCTCTGGACGTCTGAAGTTATGAATGCACGAAGAACTTTACATTTAAAAGGAAATAAAAAGGATATTTCTATATGTGCTAATTGTAATGTTTGGGATGAAGTCAAAGGTGAAGAAATAATTTCACCGGAATTTGCCGAACAAGTATCTATTTTAAACTCATCAAAATAATTAAATATGAAAAAAGCAATAATAATAGGTTCAGGATTCTCAGGAATGATGTTTGCAATGATGCTAAAACAGAAAAACTGGGACGTAACAGTCATTGATAAAGCAAAACAAGTTGGTGGAGGAGTTAGGACCTTTTATCATGGGGGTCACCCATACACTTATGGACCAAGACATTTTATTGGACCAGAGTCAAATATGCCTGCATTTGAATTTTTGAATAAAATTGTTCCTATGAGGCATATAAAAAAGATTAACTATAGTTACCAAGAAAAAGATGATTATTTTGCAAACTATCCTATGCACATGGATGATATTAAAAAATTGGGAGATTCGAAGAAAATTTTTAAAGAACTGGATAACCTACCTGAAGAAACTAAAGCTAAAAATTTTGAAGAATTTTGGATTGGTAGAGTTGGTAAAACTTTATATGAAAAATTCAATAAATTTTATAATTTAAAAGCTTGGCAAATAAAATCTAACAAAGAGATGGACTATGGTTTTGAAGCAACTGTTAAAAGAAAGCCATTAGAAACTGGTTCAAAATATGAATTTCACACAGGGTATATTAACGCTTACCCTAAAGCTCAAGATGGATATAATAAATTCTTTGATGTATCTTTGGATGGATGCAAAATTATCTTGGGTAAAACAATTACTAAAGTTGACCAAGACAAAACATCCGTCTATTTCGATGATGAAGAATTAAGAGCTGACTTAATAATATCAACAATATCCCCTGACTTCTTATTTGATAACTGTTGGGGAGAATTAGATTACGTTGGTAGGGAATTTTATAAAATAGTTTTGCCTATAAAACAAGTGCTACCAGATGATGTGTATTTTTTATATTATCCAAATGAAAATGAACAACAAACAAGGGTTACAGAATTTAAAAAATTTACCCACCATAAGAGTGATAATTCACTTATAACCCTCGAGGTTCCTTCTTTAAAAAATAAACTTTATCCAACAATGAAAAAAGACCAAGTAGATCTTGCAGAAAAGTATTTAAGTGCTCTGCCGGAAAGCATTAAGTCGGTTGGAAGAATGGGAACATATCGCTATGTTGATATTGACGATATAATTATGCAAGGTTTGGAGTTTAAAAAAAATATATAAACAAACCACAAAAATTAAAATTTTAAAAAATTAATCATAAAAACTTTATATAAAATTTAAATCTATTTAATTCAAAATGAATTTAATAGACTAAGGTTTCCAAATAATGTAATTTAACTAAAATGTTGAATTCAAATGAAATAAATTTCTTTCAAAAAAATGGCTATATAATTTTTAAAAACCATAACAAAGATTCATTAAATTATATTCAAAAAAAAATATTTAACTTACTTAAAGATAAGAAGTTAGAAAAAACAGATCCATTATTATTTTTTAAAAATTTTCACAAAAAAATAAAAAAAACACAATTAAATGATGTTCGTTTAAGAGCTATAAATGCAATAAATCATGATAAATTATTTAGGGACCATTACTTTAAAGTTGGTCAGGATACCTTGGAAAGTTTAGTTGGAAACGAATTGGCGATGCAAAAAAAGATCAATTTATCATTACAAATTCCTAACGATAAAAAATCTATGTTACCAATGCACTCAGATATTTATGCAGGAGAAAGCCCTTTTGAAGTTGTTATGTGGATTCCTTTAACTAATGTTAAAAAGACAACACATTCAATGTTTATAACAAATCCAAAAGATAATATAAAAATTAACGAAGAAGTTACACAAACAAAAAGCAAAACAATAATGCAAATTTTTAACAAGTACAGAGATAAGTTTAAATTTTTAGAAGTTAAATTTGGGGAGATTCTGATTTTTACTCCCATATTGCTGCACGGTAATGTTGTTAATAAAACTAAAGAAACAAGAATTTCTTTAAATTGCAGATTTAAAAGTTTGCTAAGTCCATATGATGTTTTTAGCAAAACTCATAGAAATATTCCACACTTTTACAAACCATTGAACATTAAACCTTTAACAAGTATAGGTTTTAATTTCATTAATTCAGTAAATAAAAAAAAATTTGATACATCTGAATTTTAAAACTCTAATAAATTTAACTAAATAAAAATGAGAGTTGCATGTATTCAATTATCTACCGGAGAAAATACTAAACATAATTTTAATGAAATTATTTATTATGTTAAAAAAGCAATAGCAAACAAAGCTGACTTAATTATTACTCCTGAAGCTTCTTCTTTATTGACTGCTAATAAAAAAAAATTGATAAAAAATACATACTCAATGAATAATGATCCACTTATCAAAAAATTAAAAAAAATATCTAAAGAAAAAAAAAAATGGATACTAATTGGGTCTATATTTATTAAAGAAAAAAAATTTTTGCGAAATCGTTCAATAATGCTAAACCCAAAAGGAGAAATAGCGACGTTCTATGATAAAATTAATATGTTTGATGTTAAAATTTCAAATAGAGAAATATATGAAGAAAGTAAAACTTTTAAACCTGGTAAAAAACTCAAGGCTGTAAAACTACCCTGGGGTAAACTGGGCTTGACAATATGTTATGATTTAAGATTTCCTGAAATTTTTAGAGAATTATCAAAAAAAAATTTAAATTTTATTGCTGTTCCATCAGCATTTACAAAAGTAACAGGTAAAAAACATTGGATCACACTTCTTAGAGCAAGAGCTATCGAAAACTTTTGTTATATATTTGCTCCAGCACAATTTGGTAAAAATAATTGCAAAAGAGAAACATATGGACATTCCTGCATTATTTCTCCTGATGGTGAAATTTTGAAGATCAAAAAAAAAGGAGAAGGAATAATTTTTTCTGACATTGACCCTAATCTATCTATGAAATTGAGAAAAATAATCCCTAGTCTTAAATATGGATAAACTAAGACTAATTTTTTGACAAATTTCAAATCTAATACTTAATAAATATAATTACTGGACTTTTATAAGTCTTTGAATATAAGAATTAATATAATTATAAAATTCAGCATCAAAAAATTTATCAATGTCCAAAAAAAATTATGTTTTAAGAAAATTTCCATTATTAAATGAGCCAGACGAAGTAATCAAAACAAAAGATACCTTTTATTATTTAAAAAATGGAAAAAAGATTTTAGATTCTACTTCTGGTTGGACAACATACGCAACATTGGGTTTTAATAACAAAAGGATCTTAAACTCCATAATTAAACAATCCAAAAAATTTTGTCATATAGATTATAATATCTGGAATAACGGAAGCTTAAATAAGTTAGCAAAAAAACTTATTGGCTATTCTAGCAAAGAATTAGATAGAGTTTATTTTAGTGGAAATTCTGGAAGTGAAGCTATAGAGGCAGCAATGAAATTAAGCTACCAAATACACTTTAACAATGGTGATAAAAAAAAAACCAATTATATAGGAAGAGTACAATCCTTTCATGGCGCTACCCTGCAAGCTATTTCGGTATCTGAACTTCCCTTTTTAGATATATTTGAAAATATAAGTCCAAAAAATGTTTATAAAATTCATCAACACAATTTTTATAAAGTTTGTGATTGGGATAAATCTAAAAATAAATGTGCCTGTAAGAATAAACCCTCTACTTGTACAGGTAAATTTAAGGATGAAAAAGTATCAGAATATTTAGAAAGATCTGTAAAATATTTAGAGGAAAAAATAATAGAAGTCGGTTCTGATAAAATTGCAGCTTTTATAGGAGAGACCCAGCTAGCATCTTTAGTGGGCGATGTTCCTCCATTGAAAAATTATTGGAAAAAAATTTCCTTAATCTGCAAGAATAATAACATTCATCTAATAATGGATGAGGTTTATTGTGGAATGGGAAGATCTGGAAAAATGTATAATTATATGTGGGATGATTTTGAGCCTGATTTTGTTTGCCTTGGCAAAAATACCACTAGTGGCCACATACCATTTAGTTTTGTTTTAACCAAATCAAAATTTGAGGAAGTTATTGGTAAAGGTATTGGACGAATTAGAATTGGCCATACCTTTCAAGGATTTGCACTAGGTGTTGCCGCATGTGAAGAATATTTAGATATTATCAAGGAAAAAATGCTTTTAAAACGCGTAAATAAAATTGGATCATATATGAGAAAGATACTTAGTGATGAACTTCATAATCATGAATATTTTGACAACATACGAGGGAGAGGGCTGATGTTTTCACTTCAACACAAAACACAAAATAATGATAAATTTAGCAAACTAATTTATGAAAAAATGTTATTTGACTTTAATATTTTAACAAATTGCAAATTTCATAGAACTTCATTCACACCTTCATTTACTATTTCAAAAAACAATGTTGACTACATACTAGATTCTTATTTAAAATCTTTTAAAAATGCCACAAACAAGTTATCAATAAAATAATTTTTTTGATAAATTTTTTTTGGCTTTCCAATTAAATTCTTTTTTAATTTTTGTATTTTTTGAAATGATATTTAAAACTTCATTTTTAGGATTTATAGCTTTTCCATATTGAAACTTTGATTTAAAAATTTTTAAAACCTCATTTAAAGAATAAACTTTTTCACTACAAACATTATAAATAGAACTTTTTGAAAATCTTAGTGATTTACATATCAAGTTTAATAGGTCATCAATATGTAACAAATCTCTTTTTTGTTTTCCATTTCCAAAAATTGTTAATATTTTTCCAGTTTTAGTATCGTTAAAAAATTTATGAACCCAGCTAGACTTTATATTTTTTCCATAAATTTGTGACAATCTAAAAATCAAATATTTATAATTATTTTTTGATCTTTTTTTGACTATGTTTTCAGAGATTACTTTTAATTCACCATAAATAGTATTTGGCTTGATTTTTGTTTTTTCTGTAAAAGTTTTATTTTGATTGCCATAAACTGCCATACTAGACAAATATATTACTTTGGTTATCTCATTTTCTTTTATAATGTTAAGTGAATTATTAATAATTTTTTTCCCACCATTCATATAGTTAACTTTTTTTTTATTTTTATAATTTAAATCAAAAGAAAAAATTATTGCTAAATCTATTTTTTCATTAATCTTTTTTATTTTAGATGCATCATTTGATAAATTATATTTATAGTAAAAAAATTTTTTTGATTTAATTATACTCTTATCTTGGATATCAATTCCATAGATTGATTTTGAAAGATTTTTTTTTATCAAAAAATTACAAAAATCTTTGGCGATGTTACTGTTTGACCCTATTATTAAAATATTAAACATGATAAAATTCTTATATAGATAATTATGAAAAAAAAAAGAATTTTATTACTAGGTCCAAACCAAAGAAATAAGCATCTAAAAATTTTTTTAAAAAAAAAATATTTATTAGAAACCTTTAATGGAAAACTAGATGAACAAACATTTAAAAAGTTTAATTTTCACGCAATCATAACTTCAGGATATCCTTTTTTAGTAAAAAAAAAATTTTTTACAAAGGTCAAGATTGCAATCAATCTTCATATTTCTTACCTTCCTTATGGTAGAGGCTTGATACCTAATGTTTGGTCTTTTTATGAAAACAATAGCTCTGGAATAACAATACACAAACTTGGAATAAATTTTGATGACGGTGAGATTTTAATTCAAAAAAAGGTGAGATTCAGAAATATTAAAAAACATACTTTAAAATCCACTCATGATTTTTTAATAAAGAAATTAAATAAAATATTTAAAGCAAATTCAGATAATATTTTAGATAATAAAATTAAATCATATTCCCAAAATAAATATGTTAAAAACTACAAGAAATATCATTCACGAGCTGAAAGTAATAAGCTATTAAAAGATCATAATATCAAATTTAGTGATAAAATTTCAAAAATTATAAATATAAATAAATGAATAAAAATATTAAATTAGCAAAATTTGGAGGTCAAAAAGTGCGAAAAGTTGCTATGCCTTCGAGATTTTCTTTTGGAAGAAAAGAAAAATTAGAAATTAATAAGATGATAAACTATTACAGATTAAGAGGAGAAGATCCAAAATATTCAGGAGAATGGGAAAAAAAATTTTGTAAGCAATTTTCAAAATTTATGGATGGTGGATATTCTGATGCTGTCGCAACGGGAACAGGTGCTATTTTTGTTGCTATGAAAGCTCTTGAAATCCCAAAAGGATCTGATGTTATTTTATCACCTGTTACTTGTTCAGGAAATTTTTCTTGCATAACTGAACAGAGTCTAAACCCAGTATTAGTAGACTCTGATATAAACAGTTACAATACAAGCCTTGAAAAAATTAAAGAGAGAATTACTAAAAAAACTAAGCTAATTCAACTCACTCATGCAGGTGGAGAACCGGTAAAAGATGTTAATTCAATAGCAAAATTTGCGAAAAGAAATAAAATTTTTTTACTGGAAGACTGTAGTCAATCAATTGGTGCCACAATTAATGGAAAAAAAGTAGGATCTTTTGGTGATATTGCTGCATTTTCAACAATGTATCGTAAGAATCTTGCTGCAAATTCATCTGGTGGAGTAGTGTTTACAAAAAAATTAAATCTTTATAAAAAAATTTTAGCATATGGAGATAGAGGGAAATTATTATGGAAAAAAAATCTAGATTTTAGAAATCCAAAATATAGCTTATTTCCTGCACTTAATTGGAATACAGATGAATTTACCTGTGCTATAGGCTTGTCAAGTTTAAGAAGATTAAAAGAAACAAATTCAAATAGAAGAAAATTTTTAAATAATTTATTATTACAAATTAACCATTATAAAATAAAATCATGCTTACCTTTAAACTATCACAAAGGATATTCACCATTTTTTTTTCCTATTAAATATAATAAGAATATATTAAAAATTTCTAAAAAAAAATTTGTAGATCTTTTAATTAATGAAGGTATTCCAGTAGCTGGTCATTATGGATGTGTTGTAACTGATTGGAACTGGGCTAAGAAATATTTTAAAACAAAATTTAAGACAGAAAATGCTGTTGAAACACGCGACAATTGTTTTCATTTATATCTTAATGAAAACTATTCCAGTAAAGAGGCTAATGATATTATTAAAGCAATCAAAAAAATAGAAAATTATTTTTTAAATAATAATTTATTAAAAAAATTTAAATAAATTAAATTCATCCAAAAAATAAAAATATTAATTACTTAAGTTTGTTTTAATATAATTTTCGCTTAAACAACCCCTTGAATTATTTATATTCGTCAATTCATGGAACCAAATATTTTTAATATTGTTATCCTTTTCGTTGAAATATTTATCAAGTAGTTTTTTTTTTATCTTATAATTAATTTTTTTTTGGATATCCGATTGGTAATAATTACTTGATTTTAGTAAATCTAAATAATTTTTTGTTTCATTCAAATTTTCTTCTGACGAATGATCTTTGTAATAAATTTCATCATCACATGAAAAAAAGGGATCATGGTATCTATTTGGTAGATTCAGATATTCCTCAATATTAATTTGATTTCCATTATTTTTCCAAAAAATTTTTTTTAAGGTGAATCTTGAGTATTTATTAGTTGGAAATGCTTCAAATATACGTGGATTATTTAATATCAAACATTTTTTATTATGCATATACATTGCATAATCTAGAGGTCCCGATGTAGAACCCGAAAGATAAAAATGGCACTTTTTAATTAAATACAAATCAATTATATCTTCTCTTTCCTCCATAAACGAATAATCTAAATATCCAGCCACTTTTTTTTTATATAATTTTTGATCTGAAATTTTACCAATTCTAATTACAAAAAAACCTTTTTCTATTAAAAATTCTATAGATTTTTTATAAATATTGATATCAGAATTCCTAATTAACCTTCTTGAAAAATCACTTCGATAATATGGGTCCCTTACATGGATGCATACTATTTTTTCTTTATTAATATTTAGGCCATATTTATTCAAAATTTTGTTACAATAAATTTTTTTATCTTCCTCAAAATCTACATTAATTTTATTAAAATCATATCTGGGTAAAAAATCTGTATTTTTTTTTTTATTAAATTTTTTAATAAATGGTTGATAGATCTGCTTATAATCTCCCACTTCTGGAAAAAAATTTTGTTCAGATAATTTAATTTTAAATAAATTTTTTAACAATAATGAAGTTGACCTTCTAATCAAAAACTCAATATTCAAAATAAAAGTTAGAAAATTTTTTATTAATAAATACTTGTTTTGATTAGAATGATTTATAATAATATCATTTATGATTGATGTGTTGCTAATATGATAATTAAGTAATTTTTGAAATATATTGGGAGTAATAATAATTAATTTTTTATTGGTAATTAGTTGGGCAGTTTTCAATTGGTCAGCAATTGTACCAAATGCATAAGGTAAAACGGTGATTACAAAATATGGGTTTTTTTTAATATTATTGATAAAATTTAGTAAATTATAAAACATTTTAACTATAGTGACCATCCATCATCAATAACAATGTTCTGTCCATTAATATACTTTGAGTCACTTGATGCTAAGAATAAAATAGTTCCTATTATATCTTTTGAATCCAAAAGACCTTTATTTCCACATGATTTTTTATAATTTAAAATAAATGATTTAGATTGATTGTCTTCTATTCCACCAGGACTTATGCAGTTTACCCTTATATTCTTTTTGATAAAATATTTTGCTAGATATTTGGTTAAATGAATTATTGCTGCTTTGGATGTAGAATATTCAATTGGACAACTAATATTTGAATTTTTGTAATGCCAGAACTTTGGCGCTTTAACACCTAAAATAGATGAAAAAAGTATTAAATTTCCTTTTTTTTGTTTTTCATAGTTTTTTAATAAAATTTTTGAAAAAAGTATTAATGATCCGTAAAGAAACCAAATATTTTCTTTCATCGATTTTTCATCTACTGAATTAAAATTATTAAATAAATAATTATTCTTGGGGTACAAACAAGATATTGTAGTGTCAATTTTTTTATATTTTAGATTGCAAAACTTAATTAAATTTATAATATCTTTTTTTTTTGTTAAATCGCCAGCAAAGATTTGAATATTTGGTCCACCTATTTTTTTTTTTAGTTTTAAGAGTTTGCTTTTATTAATATCTGCAATCACAAGATTGATGTTTTTCTTTTTTATAAACTGCTCAGATATTTCACTTCCAATTCTTCCACAAGCACCTGTAATTAGTATAGTTTCCATTTATTTATTTGATAATTTTTTTATTAACTTATAATCAAAATAGTCATCAATATCTATCGATCTAGACTTTGGCATTACTACAAAATCACATTTTCCTCTAAAAACATCAGTATTTGTCAAAATGTATTTAGAACTAAAAACAAAACATGCATTATTCATATCATAACACACTGGGGCATCTTGTCTTCTAAATATATTTTTTTTATTTATCACTTTTTTTACTTTATTTAAATCTTTCTGAACAATATTAAAATAAGGATTTCTATTTGATTTATTCACAGTAAAAACATAATCAAGTTTTTTTGATGTAGCTAATTTAATACATTTTTTTATATCAATTAAACTTCTTAGGGGACTGGTAACTGGTAACGTAACAATATAATCTGTAGTTAACTTTTTTTTTTTTAAAAACTTTAAAGCATGCCGCCATGCGTAGATTTCTGGTGATCTGTCACCAGAATACATTTTTGGTCTTTTAAATGGTACTTTAGCACCATAGAATAAAGCTTTTTTTATTATTTTTTCACTATCAGTAGAAACATAAATATCCTTAATTAATGAAATTTTTTTTGCCTGATTAATAGAATTACCCAATAGAGTCGTATTTTTAAATTTTAAAATATTTTTATTTTTTAAACCTTTTGAATTTCCTCTTGCAAATATAAGACAAATTATTTTCATTTTTTTTTTCTAATCTTTTGTATTAATTTTAGCAAATCAATACCCTCTTTATACGTACAAAAATTACTTAATTTATTTTTTTTGATATTTTTGTGAACATTTATCAGAGAATGATTCTTGGTTAAATTAAATTTATATACTTTAATCTTTTTAGACGCTACGACTATAGTGTTTGTTAATAAATCGCATTTAATAGTTTTATTGTGTCCATTAATAATGATTTCTCTTTTATTAATTTTTGAATATAAATTCAAGTTTATAAATGTTTTAACTTTTTTTTGTAAACAGTTTAAGATCAATATATCATCACAGTTAATTTTTAAATTTGATATATTTTCAGAGTAAGAATATAAAATTTTACTAATTGGTCCAAATAGATATTGAGCATAATCAAGTTCGTGACTTAAGTCTAGTGCAACACCACCGCCACTTTTCATATCTGATGAATATGAATATTCATAGTTTCTTCCATTTCTCCATTTTGGAAGATAACTAAAACAATTTATATTAATGGAAAAAATATCACTTAAAGAAATTATTTTTTTTATATAAGAAATTAAATGATTAAATCTAAAATTATAATTTACTAAAATTTTATTATTTTTATATTTTTTATTATAAGGTTTATGAAATAAAGGCTTATCTATTAAAATTATTTTTTTTTTAAAATAATTGTTTGCCAATTCTAAGTGTTTAAAATGGTCTGACGTTTTTGATGCTATAATAATTAAATGTGGATCAATTTTAGATAGCTGTTCCCTATCATTCAAATATTTTTTCTTTTTTCTTTCACTAAAAAAATATATATCGATCTTTTTATAAATTTTTTTTAGTATTTCAGCATGCTTATTTGCGAAAGAACCAGTTCCAAAAATTAATATTGATTTAAATTGCATACATTATTTTAACTTTAAGACTTTAGTTTCAGTTCCTAGGTCTAGCCAGTTTTCATATATTGGATAAAGAGAAATGCTATAATTCTTGCTTTTTAGTGAATATATCAAGTCCTCAATATTTCTAACATCATTTCTTTTTATTATTTGTAATATTTTTGGGGAAAAGACATAAATGCCCGCATTAATCTCAAAATCGATAGATGGCTTTTCCTCGAATGAAACAAATGAATTATTTTTTGACTTAATGACTCCATAAGGATTTTGATACCTGAGTTGTTTAACACCCATAGTCATAATATTTTTTTTAAGTTTATGAAATTTTAATATCTCTAAAAGATTTACATCTGTTATCACGTCACAATTAAGTACTATAAAATTTTTTTTTACGTTCTTAATTAATTTTAAAGAACCAATTGTACCCAGTGGTTTCTTTTCTTCTAGGAATAAAAAATTTGCATTAGTGTCATTTTGTTTTTTAAAATATTCTTTAATTTTTTCTTTCAAATAATGAATTGATATATAAAAATCTCTAAATCCTTGATTCAAAGCATGATCGACAACATGTTGTATCAATGGTTTCTTTTTAAAATACAATAATGGTTTTGGACAATTCTTTGTAAGTTTTTTAAGCCTTTTTCCAAAACCACCAGCCATAATAACTATTTTGTTATTTATTTTTTTTTGTTTTTTAATTTTTTTTTTATTTAAATATAGAAAAACAATTTTTTTTTTATTTAATACTGGTAAATGTTCAATTTGAAATTTATTAGTAATTAATGATACGTTAGTTGTATTAAAGTTATTTTCTTGAATAGTTTTGGGATTATAATTTATTATACTTTTAATTTTATCTTTTAAATTTAAGCCACTAAGTATACCTCTGCGTAAATCACCATCAGTTACAGTGCCAATTAACTCATCATTTTTACCTACTATAATTGATATTTTAATCTGATTACTATTTAAATTATTTATTAACTCTTCTATTGTTGCGTTTCGGGATTGAAAATTTCTTTTAAGATCTTTATTTTTTAAAATCATTCTTTTAAAATTTTATATCGATAAACTTTTTATTTTTAATATTTTGTAATTTTAATTTTTTTAAAATTGATATAATATTAGAAGTTGTATTATATTTATAGTAAGGATTTTGAAAAATAGTTTTTTTTATTTTTTTTATTAAATAGATATTTTTTATTTTAGATATAATTTTTTCTTTATTAGGTTTAATATTACTTATAGATTTTGCTTGTAGTCTGCCAAGTTGTCTTGTTCCAATATTTATTGTATACTTATTAAATGATGGCATTTCTAGTATTCCACTTGATGAATTTCCTATCATAAAGTCTACATTATTTAAAAATGAATAGTAGTATGTATCTCCAAATGATTTAATTAATAATGAATTGTCATTATCTCTAACAAATTTTTTAATTTTTTTTATTATTAATCCATTTTCTAGATCCACACCAGGGTATGTAAAAATAATTAAACAATCTTTAAAGATAGATAAGGCTTTTAATGTTTCATCCATGATTTTTTTTGTCTCTATTGCATTGTTTGTTACTGGCTGAATATTAACAATGATATTCTTTTCTTTAAATTTAAATTTAAATTTTTTTTCTATAATCTTTTTTGATAATAATTTATTTTTTTTTATATTTTCTGCTCCTAGTCCTCCTACAACAAAAATAGTGTCAGATTTTTCACCTAATTGTATTAATCTTTTTTTATATTTTGTATGTGCTACAAAATGAAAACTAGAAAGTTTTGATATACAGTGTCTTAAAGAGTCATCTAATGAGCCCATAGTAACCTCTCCACCTTGTATGTGTGCTATACTAATCCTATTAAGGTAAGCTACTAAGGCACAGTTAAGTATTTCAAAACGATCTCCTAGTATTAATACTAAATTTGGATTTTCTTTTTTTAAGTATCTTGATAGTTTTATTGATAGTTTACTGGTATCATTTATCAAATCTGTTGACTGATTAGACATATTTTTTAATTTTATTTTTTTATTGATAAAAATGTTATTATTTTTGATATCGTTGACAGTATAGCCAAACCTTTTTGATAAGTGGGAACCTGTTACAAGAAGTTTACTTTTAAAATATTTTAATTTTCTTATCTGGACTATTAAATTTTTTAATAACCCAAAATCTGCTCTGGTTGATGTAATAATTAATATTTTCAATTAAGATCAATTTTTTGATTAACTTTATAATTTCTTTTAGCTTTTTTACCCAAAAACAGATTCCAATATTTTGATGAAATTCCATTTTGTGGTCTCTTACAAGTTATATTATAGATATTATAAACATCTCCTTTTTTAATAATACTTTTGGCTACAATAGATTTTCTTACTAATTTTTTTGTTTTTAATTCATCTTTAGTTGGTTTTTTAATACTTGAGCCAAGCAATTTTTCTACTGTTCTAATTTTTTTTATATACTCAAAAAATTCATGTGGCTCAAAACTTGATTTATGATCTGGCCCTATTGATTTTTTGTTTAATGTAATATGTTTTTCGATAATTTTTGATCCTAATGTGGCAGCTAAAACTCCACTTAAATAATTATTTGTATGATCTGAATATCCAACATTTAATCCAAATTTATTTTTTATAGTTGTGATACAATTAATATTTGCATCTGAGTCTTTAGTTGGGTAGCTTGAAGTGCAATGTAAAATAGTAATATTTTTTTTTTTTAATTTATATTTAGTTAAACATCTTAACGCAAAAGATATTTCTTTCATATTTGACATGCCTGTAGACAATATAACTTTATAGGCTTTTTTTGAAGCTTGATATAGAAGTGGAACGTTATCAATTTCACCTGAGGGTATTTTAATTATTTTGATCCCAATTTTTATTAATTGATTGAGACTGTTAATATCGAAAGGCGTTACCAATAACTTGATTTTTTTTGTTTTTGCATAACTATTTAATATTGTTAGATCTTTAAAGGATATTTCTAATTTTTTTAACAAATCATATTGTGATTTAAAATTAGTTTTCTTTTGATAGTTTACTAACTTTGTATTTTTAGTTGCTAAAGTATTTGCCTTAAATAACTGAAACTTTACAAAATCAGCATTACTTTTTTTGGCAACATCAATTAATTTTTTTGCTTTTATTATTTTTCCATCATGATTTACACCAACTTCTGCAATGATTTGTATTCTAGATTTCATCAAAATAAAATTTTTTTTTGTGTATTGAAATATAAGGTTTAAATTTTTTTGTTATTGTTGATTTTAAAATTTTCATGAGCTTATTTTTCGTAATATCTTTATCAATTGAGTAAAGGTTTTCTAAATCTTTTTTAGTGTAGAGTTTTTTTGACCATTTAGCTTTATTTTTTCTATCTAAAATTTTACTCATTAATGTAGAGTTTTTAATAGCTAAAATAAGAAAATCTAATTGTTTTAATTGTTGATTATATGTTTTATCTAAAATTTTATCAATATTATCACTTTTTTTTATTTTAAATCTTTTTACGTCAATAATTTTTCCATTATCGATTTTATTATTAGTTAAATGTAGGGTGCTTCCATAAAATTTTTCATTATTCAATATAGCAAAGTTTACACATCCGATACCTCTATATTCAGGAGGTCCAGGATGAAAATTAAATGAAAATTTAGAATTTGATAACAGCTTTTTATTAATAATATAGAGACTTCTAAATGATATTATAATGTCTATTTTTATTTTACTTAATACTTTTGACTTATTCCCATTAAAAAATATTATTTTTACGTTTTTAAAATTCTTTTTTAATTTCTTAATAAAGATTAATGAATATTTATCATTTTTTTTTCCAAAAAACAAAATTTTATAACTAGACATTATAGATTTGGACTACTAGGTAAATTAATTATTTGTTTTTCTAATTTTTTAGAAACATCTAAATTCATTTTAGGAGTTTTACCTAAATACTTAATTTCATCCAATAATTGCCAGACTGGCCTTGTCGAAATTTTTATATCATTTGTTTTTTGTAAAATAAAATTTCTAATTTTTAAGTCTGGTTTTTGAAGAATTATAGTTTGAAGCCAGTAATTACTTTTTGAATTTTTGGGTTCTTTAAATAATCTAATTGAATTGATGTCTTTAAACATCCTATAATATTTTAAATATAAATTTTTTTTCTTTTTTAATATCTTTTTTATATTTTTTATTTGTGCATAGCCTAATGCACAATTAATATTTGGCAGTCTATAGTTAAAACCTAATCCATCATATTCATATAAATATTTATGTTTTTTTTTTGATATCTGAGAAAGATGAGATGCTAATTTAGCAATTCTCTGATTATTTGTTAATATCGCACCCCCTCCTCCACTTGTTATTATTTTATTACCATTAAAGCTCAGAATTCCCATTAAACCAAAATTACCAACATGTCTATTTTTGTAAAAAGTTCCCAAAGATTCTGCCGCATCTTCTATAAGGACAATTTTAAATTTTTTACAAATTTTTGAAATTTTATCAATCTCTGCAGCATGGCCAAAAGTGTGCAGGCATACCAAGCCTCTAACAATATTTTTAGTTTTTTTATTAATCGAGAAATTTTTTTGGACTTTAAGTATCTTCTTTAAGTATTTTTCCAACTTAATTGAGTCAATACATAAGTCCTCTGCTCTGATGTCAACTAAATGTGGTGTTGCACCACAATAAAGTGCAGAATTAGCTGAAGCAACATAGTTCAGATTTGGCATTAAAATCTCATCATTTTTTTTTACTCCAGCACAAATTAATGAAAGATGTAATGCAGCAGTTCCGCTAGATGTCAAAATAACATATTTTGATTTAGTTATTTTTTTAATTTCATTTTGGAATTTTAAAGAGTAAGAGCCAATAGAAGAGACGCTATTTGTATTAATGCAATTGGATATGTATTGTTTTTCTTTACCTTTCATAAAAGGTTCATGCAAATGAACAAGAGGATTTTTTTTTTTTATATTTTTTTTAAGTGTAAATAAAATTTTTTTTATATCTTGTGTGATATCTTGATTATTTTTCATAATAATCAAATATTATAATTTGAGCTATCTTCTTTTGAAATTTTTTGATTTTCTTTATAGAAATTAATTGTTAATTTCAGTGCTTTTTTAAATCCATTTATTCCAGGAAAATTAGGCTTCCAATTTAACATTTTTTTTGCTTTTGCATTTGATGCAAACAATCTATAAACTTCACTTTTTTTAGGTCTAATTCTTTTTTTATCTTGTACTACCTTAAATTTATAACCAAAATCTTTTTTTAATATATTTAATATTTCTTTAATTGAGATCTCAAAACTACTCCCAATATTAATTATTTCACCATCAATTTTTTTTCCAGCTTTTAGAGCGCATATAAATGCTGCTGTAGTATCTTTTACAAAAGTAAGATCACGAGTGGGTTTCAAGTTGCCAAGTTTTATAATTTTCTTATCATCTATTATTTGGTTAATAATTGTTGGTATAATTGCTCTACTTGACTGCAAAGGTCCAAACGTATTAAAAGGCCTCAATATTGTTACCGGTAGGTTAAAAGATTTAAAAAATGACATCGACAATTGATCTGCTGCAATTTTTGAAGCTGCATAAGGTGACTGAGCATTTAATTGATGATTTTCTTTTATAGGAACACTTTGTGCTGTACCATAAACTTCGCTTGTTGACGTAATAAATATTTTTTTTACTTTATTATTCATTGCAGAATTTAAAAGATTGTATGTTCCATACACATTTGTATCTAAGTAGCTTTTTGGAGCCACATAGGAGTATGGTATTGAAATTAAAGCAGCTAAATGAAATATTACATCTACATTTTTAGTTATCTTATCAACAAAATGATTATCTTTTATATCACCAGATATTATTTCTAAATTATTTTTGTTTTTAAAATCGAAGTAACTTAAGCAACCAATTGAATTATTTGAATTATAAAAAGTTAATGCTTTAACTTTATAATTTTTATTTAGCAAATCATTTACAAGATTAGATCCAATAAACCCACATGCGCCAGTAATAAGAATTTTCATAATAGAAGAGCAATATATATGTAGATTATCTCTTTTTTCAACAAGTTTTCATTTTATTATTAATTGATGTCCTGATATACAATTAACTTTTACTTACTATTAGAGGATTAAATTTGTCATTAATTAAACAGTTATTAGATAACGTTCTGGGTATTTTTTTTTTTAAAAATTTAAATACACTATCAATTAACTTATACAACTATGCTTCTAAAGTTTTAATATTTGATAAAAATTATGAAAAAGGAATTACTTCCTTTGTAAAGGATGGTTACCAAAAAATCGGTTCCTGTAACAAAGTTTATTTAGATAAAATAAAAATTGAGTGTGAAAAACAAATACCAACAGGTTTTGAAAAAATAAGATTTGAGTATGTTAATAATCAAATAATTGTTGAAAGTGTAAAAAAAATTATAAATGAAAATTGTTCAAATTTTTTAAATAGTTTAGAAAAGTATTATCGTTCAAACATAAAACTATCATGGTTTGAAATTTCTAGAAATTATCATTTTAGTTCACACGAAGAACAATACAGCAATTATTTTCATACAGATGGTTACACTAATAATTTAATAAAAGTTTTTATAAATCTTCATGATGTTTCATTGTCTGAGGGTCCCTTACAACTAATAAAAAAAAGATTTAGTAAAAAATTTCTTAAAATATCTAAAATAAATAAACTTAGAAGAGTTTATAAAGTTATGAATGAAGAAAAATTAAAAGATTTTTCATATTTAAATGTTGGTAAAGAAGGTGATATCTTTTTATGTGATACAACTGATTTAATTCATAGAGCAAATATACCTGAAAAAAATAATTTTAGAGATATACTTTCTTTAGAATTTATTGCTTTACCCCAAAGAAAAAAAATAAATAATTTTTTTTCTTTGGAAAATGACAATAAAAATATTTATTACAATAAAGATAACTATTTTTCTAAAGAATTTGCAAAGTCAAAGGGTTTAAAAAATCTGATATTAAAATTTTCTAAATATAAGCAATCTTCTAAAACTTTTAATGATTAAAAAAATTTTATTTAAGAGTAGTACATTTAGAACAATATACTCATTTATAAGATTTTTATTATTTTGTGTAATTTTAAAAAGATATAAATTTCTTTATGATGATAATTCAGTAAATATTGAAAATTTAGATTTAAAATCATTAGGTTACGATAATGAAGTAAAAGAAGCTCCTGGAGATTATTTTAAAAAAATTAGAGATTATGAAAAAAAATCATTAATTAAGAATGGTTTAAAGATCGAAAATATTTTCAATATGTTTTCTGGAAATAGATCGATGCTTATTATCAATCCAATTTTATCTTTAAGTTATTTAAATAGAGAAAAATTAAAGGTTTTGTCTGTCGGTCCCAGAACAGAGTCTGAAATATTTTGTTTAATAGGAAATGGTTTTAGAAAAGAAAATATATGCTCTATAGATTTACAATCTTATTCTTCATTGATTGATACTGGTGACATTCATGCTATCAATTTTAATGATAATACTTTTGATGTTATTATTTGTGGTTGGACTATAGCATATTCATTTAACAAAGTGCTTGCCGCATCTGAATTGATAAGAGTGGCTAAAGATGACTCAATAATATCTATTTCCGGAACATACGCTAAGGAAGAAAAAGGATCAATTACCCTAGAGATTCTTAATAACCTTTTTAAAGACTGTATAAAAAATATTATTTTTAACCTTGATCACAAATATTTTCCTAAAAATGTACCATCTAAACATTCTGTGTTAACCTTTGTTGTTAAAAAAGATTAAGGCAACTCCACTAATCATCAGTCCCATCTTTATTGGCAGTTCTTCTCAATTTCCAACCATTTTTTGTTTTTTTCCAAATATGTGGGGATCTAAATTTATCACATATTTTATGAAAGGACTCATGGCCAATATCCAAATAATCCATTACCTCATGAAAATATCTATCAGGAAATTCTCCATCATATTTTTTAATAAGCTTTTTTCCCTCATCTGCACTAATATGATCATTTCTTATTTCTTGGGAGACGTCATAGGTCGCCCTTCCAATACCAAATTTGATATAGGTAGTGTAATAGTGTAGATCATCAATCTTATCATCAATACTATTATACTTGCTGTAAGTTCCCTGAGTTCTAAAAGGTCTTGGTCTAAAACCACAATTTTCAACTGAATAATAAAAAGTTTCTTGCGGAATCCATTTTAAATAGTACCCAAGGTAATGGGTCTCTATATTTTTTTTAGAAACTTCCTCAACACTAGGGGGTAAAAAAATTTTTAAATCTTTATATTTTAACTTATGGTCTTTAATCAAATTTTTAATATTAACACCACCTAAATAAATTTTATCAAAATTTTTAAATGTAAAATAAGATTTATTTCTTAATGAAATATTATTATCACCTATTGGATTTCCATGTTCAGCTTCATTTTCACCGAAAAAAACTAGAGGAATGTTATATTTCAGCGCCATCTTTGTGGCAAAAATTTTTTGCCCCAACATAAAAGTTTGAAATGGATGTAAAATATTTTTAATAGCTAATTTTGTAAGATAACGCATTGTATATTCATCTCTTTTGCTTGAAATATTCTTTAAATTTCCAGAAAATATCCAGTTATTAAAATTTTTTTTTCCATAGTCTGTATATAATATTGGTGACCATGTAACTGTAAGTGGGTTCATATTATATTTTTTTTTAAGTATATCAGATGCGTAGCAACTATCCTTTCCTCCACTACCTGGCACTATACAATCAAATTCACCATGTTTGCCTCTATGTTTATCTAGAAGATTTAAAAGTTTTTTTTCTCTATCTTCATAATTAATTTTTTTTTTTAATCTTGAGTATTTCCATGAATCTGAAATGCCATTTTTATCAATAAAAAGAGTTTTTTTTTTTGACTCTATTTTATGACTAAATTCAATTGATGAATTAGGTCTTTGATTTGATATTAGAGTTTTCTTACAAAAAATTATTTTTTTTGGAAGTCCATATAATGTTTTGTGCTTCATATAAATTTATTTATAGATTTTAAAAAATTAATTCCATGTTTTCCACTTTTTTCAGGATGGAATTGAACTCCAAAAATATTATTTACCTTTACTCCCGAACAAAAATTAAATTTCTGATGACTAGTTGTGAACAAAATATTTTTTTTATCTTTTGGCTCACAATAATAAGAATGTACAAAATAAAAATCTTTGTTTGAAAACTTTTCAAATTTCTTATCTTTTTTTTTTAGACTTATTTTGTTCCACGACATGTGTGGAATGGTATTACATATTTTATTGTTAAATTTTTTTACTTCTCCTTTTATAAGTTTCATTCCACTAATTTCACCAAATTCATAACTTTTTTCAAAAAAAAGTTGCATACCAAGGCAAATTCCAAATAAAATTTTGTTCTGATTTAAGGAAACAAATTCCTTTATTTCAGTTTCTATACCAGATGACATTAGACTTTTTTTGGCATTTTTGAACGCACCAACCCCTGGTAAAACTATCAAATTATAACTTTTAAGTTTTTCTGGTTTATTAATTATTTTTACATTACATCCAATAATTTTGTAGGCATTAACAATGCTTTGGATGTTGTTTATCTTTAAATCAATGACTCCTATCTTTATCTTACGATCTAACATCTATACCTTTTAATTTTAAAAATTTTTTAAGCTTCAAAATAGGGTAATCATCTTTTTTTCTTTTTAATTCTTCTAAGTAATGAAAATTTCCAATTTTTTTTTTTTTAAATTTGAATTGAGAGCAAATATTATAATGAAATAATGATGAAATTGACACTCCTGAAATATTAGTTTTTCTTATCACATCATAGATATGTTGAAATTCTCCAGCTCCTCCTGCTGCAATGACTGGAATGTTTATTTTAGATGAAATTTTATCTAAAATTTTTAAATCAAATCCATATTTTAAACCTTCATGATTAACAGATACTAGTACAATCTCACCAACACCACTATCTTCAAGTTTTTTTGCCCAAATCAAGGGGTCTACCTTAACCAAATCTCTTCCATTAGATTTTGAGATAAAATATTTATTTTTTATTTTTACACACTCAATATTAGACACTATTGTTGAGCTGCCAAATATTCTTGAGGCTTCATAAACAAAATTTAAATTATCAATTGCTGAACTATTGATGCTAACTTTGTCAGCACCATTTTTTAACATTTCCTCGATATCTTTAATTGACCTTATTCCACCACCTACTGTTAAAGGAACAAAGACTTTTTCAGATGTTCTTTTGACAAATTTAGAAAGATTGTTTGTTCCATATAGTGTAGCAACAACATCAGTATAAATAATTTCATCAGCTCCATAATTATAGTAATTTTCAGAAAATTTAAGAGGATCTCCTAAAACTCTTAAACCCTCTAAGTTAATTCCTTTTACCAATAATCCGTTTTTGATTTCTAATCGAGGGATAATTCTAATTTTTCTTTTATTCATTTTAATTAGCAAATATAAAAAACTAATTATTTTTTAATATTTTAATAAAAATTTTTTTCAGTGCATAAATCAAGCCAATTGAGCTATTAGTACTG
>ERZ807291.956-NODE-956-length-48300-cov-9.399731_pt1 | contig 48300 bp, 38 predicted proteins | sample MGYA00521257_ERZ807291 | MGnify/ENA primary metagenome ERZ807291 (study PRJEB31413, sample SAMN03169783) | marine metagenome | biome: Marine; feature: Water; material: Subsurface seawater | place: North Sea | collected 2011-04-28 | depth 1 m m ... | reverse complement strand
CCTGAAATGGAAATGAACCCTGAAATGGAAATGAACTCTGAAATGGAAATGAACCCTGAAATGGAAATGAACTCTGAAATGGAAATGAACCCTGAAATGGAAATGAACCCTGAAATGGAAATGAACCCTGAAATGGAAATGAACTCTGAAATGGAAATGAACCAAGAAGAAGAAAAATATGCTCATGTAGACCCTTCTGTAATGGGCTATTCTGGAAACGAATTTGCATCATATTAAAATTATTTTTTATCAGTTATAAATAATGGATAAAAAATCAGATCTATTTTTTTTTACTATATTAATATTAGTAGTTATAAGTTTTATTATATTAAATATATTAAGAACTTTTGAAAATCATTTAATTCGAAAATATAAACTAAATTTATTATAAGAAATCTATCAATTTCTATTTATGTTTGTTTACATAATGTGTTAACAAATGGAGCTATTCACGATTTCACATAGTGATTTCTTGAATAATTCATCGCTAATTTTTCGGCCAATTTTTACCTTGTGTAAATTTTAAAATATATTTAATAATAATGGAAGACTTGAGAGAAATTTATAAATTTCAATACCAAGAAAAATGTTCAAAATACTCTGATATATCTACAAAAGATGTATTGCCTGCAGTTGAAAGAATTATTGTTATAGGAGATTTACACGGTGATTGGGAAGAAACAATTAAATCTCTTAAAATTGCTAAAGTTATTAACAAAGATTTAAAATGGATTGGGGGCAAGACAATTGTTGTTCAGATTGGTGATCAAATTGATAGATGTCGTGAATTACCTTGTAACAGACCAATTAAAGATGATGAAGATTCGGATATTAAAATTCTACGTTTTTTTACAGAATTACATACACAAGCTCTTAAAGACGGAGGTGCAATTTATAGTATAATAGGAAATCATGAATTAATGAATGCAACTGGTCGAATGGAGTATGTTTCATATCAAAATTTTATAGATTTTGAAAATAGAAAAGAGAATAAAGAAATGCTAACTGGAATGCCGTCAAATTTAAAAGGTATGGATGCAAGAAAATGGGCATTTAAGCCAGGAAATCCTATGTCTGAATTTTTAGCATGTACAAGAAAATTAGCATTAATTATTGGTGATAATTTATTTGTACATGCAGGAATTGTTGAAGATATTGCTAAAAAGTATCCTGATATTGGCGATTTAAATAAATTACTATCATTATATCTTTGGGATAAATTAGAAAATCCAGAACTTTACCAAGATATATTTGGTTCTGATGTAGTTAAAGGTAAAACTATTCTAAATCGTTGTGATACAAATAAAAATTTCTTTAAAATATCACCACTATGGAATAGACAGTATGGTAATTTAAAAGATTCTGAACAAACTTGTAAAAAATTACTTTCACCTGTTAAAGATATATATAAAGTTAAAAAAATGTTTGTTGGACATACGCCACAAATGAATAAAGGAATAAATGCTATTTGTCAAGGAGATTTATGGTACACAGATGTTGGAGTTTCTAAAGCTTTCGATATTGCAGATTATAAACATACTTCAACAGGAACTCGATCAGACGTACGCGAAGCACAAGTTTTAGAAATATTAAATAATGGCAAACCTACTATTTTAAAATAAATAGTATAATGAGTTACTTATTTATACTAATCAAAATTTATAGAAATAACGCAGTGAATGATTTGCTTCGGTTAATCGTGTGTTCTTCACTTTACATAGTATTGTTAAGAATGCAACCAAATTTTATATATCAAACTTTACTACGTATTGTTTGATAAATAAAATATTAAATTATTTATTTGCTTAAATATGCTTTAGTCTTCTTTAATGCATCAATATATGTAATGTCGCCACCCTTTTCATATGGTTTACCTAAAGCTTTAGAAACATACTCTTTTAATTTTCCCATAGCTGCGGGATAATTAATTCCATCTTTGGCAACAATCATCTTTATAATTTCTGTTTGTAGTGCAGCATGAGCTGGTGCAGCTTTTTTCTTTTTTTCTACTGAAGGTTCGTTATCTGCATTAGTATATTTCTTGGAAGATTTATTAGATGCTTTCTTAGATGCTTTCTTAGATGCTTTCTTAGATGATTTCTTAGATGCTTTCTTAACTACTTTCTTGGATGATTTTTTAGAAGCTTTCTTAGATGATTTCTTAGCAGTTTTCTTAGATGATTTTTTGGAAGCTTTTTTAGCACCACCTACTTGAGCTTTCTTAGAAGATTTTTTAGATGCTTTCTTAGAAGATTTCTTGGATGCTTTCTTAGATGATTTCTTAACTACTTTCTTGGATGATTTCTTAGAAGCTTTCTTAGATGATTTTTTAGCAGCTTTTTTAGATGATTTCTTGGAAGCTTTTTTAGCACCACCTACTTGAGCTTTCTTGGAAGATTTTTTAGAAGCTTTCTTGGAAGATTTCTTATCAGATTTCTTGGAAGATTTTTTAGAAGCTTTCTTAGCAGATTTCTTGGAAGATTTCTTAGATGCTTTCTTGGATGATTTCTTAGCAGCTTTCTTAGCACCACCACCGGCTTGTTCTAATAGACCTCTTAATTGATTTTCTAAAACAGTAGTATTTGTAATAGTAGTTACAGTATCAAAATCATTAGTTTTCTTTTCAGATGTTAACATATTAATAAGATTATTAATATCATCAGGACTAGTCATTGCATTATCAGCAGTGCCTGCTAATTGACTAATAAAAATATCATTATTATTTGCTGTATTATTAAATAATTGAAAATTTTCAGATGTAGCAGTATAATTATCACCACCGAGTTGTTGATTGTTGAATTCAGATGTCATACTATTAATGGATGTAGTTGATAGTGGTTTATTGTATTCAAAATTATTAATAGATGTTTCTGTATCAACATTTCTCATAGGAGAACCACTAATATCTATAATATTTAACCATTGTGGTAAGGCTATACTTTCACTTTCCATTGAATTAATCAAATTATTGATATCACTTTTAATAAAAATATCGGACATGTTCTATATATTATAATATTAGAAAAAATTTAAATATTAATTGTTAAACTAAAATAAAATTTTAAAGTTATTTTAATTTTAAACTTTTATTTTAATTTTTATATTATCACATGTATTATAATATATGTATATTAACAAACTAGATGATTTATTTGACAATACTATAAATAATTTTTATAATTTTTTAAATGAAAAAAAGGCTTTTATAGAATTTAAAAAAGATGTTAATTTTATAACAATTCAAAACTACATCGTAGGTTTAATAAAAGAATTTATGGAAACAAAAGTAAATGAAAAATTAATATTAGAGATTATAACTAATAAAAATAATCTTAATACTGTTTTGGATATTATCAAAAGGTATACTGCATTTTATATTTACTTATCAATTGCGTATATGTATACGGAAGGACGAGATCTATACACCACAAATATTATTGAAACAAGTAAAAATCAAAAATATAATACATACACTATTGAAAATTTTTTTAATAGTGAAAATAATGCAAAATTAGTATCATTCTTTAATGATATAAAGAATTTGTTATCAGTAATTAAAATTGGTAAAACAATGGAACAACTTAAAATTATTCTTGGGAATAATCCAGTCAAGTTTGAATCTACTATTAAATTAGTTAATAATTTAGGCGAAGACTACATCATTGAATATATTCTTATCAAAGAAAATATGCATAATATAATCAAAACTATTATTTTTAAATTTATATATTTATTAGAAGAGAAAGATGATATTATTAGAATTTTAAAACAAGAAGAAGAATTAGAAGGTGAATATAAGTATATAGATGTGGTATATTCAAAAGAATCAAAATTAGTTGATTTTACTTTAATTCAAAAATTTTTAACTATTCAACAAATTAGAAGTGGTTTAGCAGAAGAAATTTATGATTATCTTGAAGAAAATAAAGTAGAAAAAGAGTTAAATATTAAAGAATCAAAAGATTATGTCCAATATTTAATTTCAAGTGGTGTATTGATCCCTATTACAGAAGATTTCTTAAGATATCACAAAGATTCAGAAAAATATGATTCTGATACATTAGTTGCAGATAATGATATTAAAGAAAGAGATGCTACTAAAATTAAATATATTATCAATAAAATGAACAAGATTAGAACAATGCATTCAAATATATATGATAAAAATCCAAAATTAAAATTAGATGCGCAAAATTTATATTATAAACCATTAGATTACAAAGAAGCAATTTTATATAATGATAATGAAGAAATAAAAATTATTCAAAAATTAGAAGAATCAGAGAAAACATCAGATTTAGACCTATTAGGTGACTTGGAAAATATTAGAAGGTATGCATATGTTAATTATAAAGATTTTAGCAAAGATGGATTTAAATTTAGACCAGAAAAACCAATTAAATGTATTAGATATACTAATATAACACATATAAATTCTAAAAATAATAAATTAGAATTTAGAGTTGGTAATGATACTTTAGATATTAATATAGTTGGTTTTGCATGGAATCCATCAAAACTATCATTAGAATGTTTCAATAAGCGTAATCTAATAGATGTAACCAAGTTATTAAAAACAGATAATGGATTTTTAGGGTTTCAAAAAACAATGAAAGATACATTTAATAAGAAAAAGCGAGCATTATTTTATTGGTTATTTGATATATCAAAAGATAAACCATCATTAGATAATTATGTAAACTTATCAAATTTAAACATAAGTTCTAGTATATTTAATTTAATTATTGAAGTCTATAAAACTTATTCGAACTCAGTAGAAAATAAATTAATAAAATATATTGACAGTTTCAAAGAACTTGGTAACTATGACATTGAAAATATCATAAAAAAATACAATAATAAATATATTGATTTCCAGTTTGATAAACAAATTAAAAATAAGGCATTAAATTATTCATTAATAAACAAATTAATAGAAAAGGAAATAATTGATGATGAAATAGATAATATTATACCTGGTAAATCTGGTAATATTATAAAATTACCATCTGTTAAAAAACCTAAATTAGATGAAAATATAATAATAATTTCGGTCAAAGATGATTCAAAAGAGGTAATAGTTGATACTGGCATAAGTCCAGTATGTCATCATTATGTAAAATGGAAAGAAATTAATAAATTAGCAAAATTAAAAAATGATGAATTTAGTCAAGCAGTATTTGATTTTGTTAAACAATATGTTAGAGAAAATGATAATAGTGAATTTATTTGTAAAAGTTGTTCTGAAATTCTAGATTTAAAAAAATATGTATTTGAAGGAACGTATATTGCTGAGTTAGATACATTTATGACAACAAGTTTAGCAGTAGGACAAGATCTTAAAAAGATTCCTAAATATGCTAAATATACAAGAACTATTAGTAATATTGAAAAAAATATTGAGAAAATAGCATTTATGGTTAACTTGCATAATCTAATAGGTAATGCTCCAGTTATTAAATTAAGAAGAAAAATGGCTGTAAAAGATTCAATTGATCTAATGTTAATTCATACTGATTATTTAAGAAATCAACCAAAAGATAGAAATGCTACATATCAAAGCAAATATGGAGTTATTTCAGAATTAACTAATCTTTTCTTTTTTGAACTTACTGATGATATTTTCTTGACAAGTTCCCAAGATACAGATTATTACAAACTTATTAAATACAATAATGTTTTAGCATATATTTTATTTGTAATAATAATCGATTTAAATGCGGGTCAAATATTAAGTTTAAAAGATGACAAAAGATGTAATTTTTATTTATTTAGTAAATTAAAAGAATCAATATTTGGTAAATTATTTATTAGAATTAATCAAAAAGAAAAAGTAAAAGCACTTGATTTACCTTTATTATGTTATGTTATTTATTACTTCTCGTGTGTTATGGTCAGTAATTTTATGTGGTTATGGAATATTAAAGAAAATGAAAAGTTTAATACACTAATTCAAAGTACAATAATTCACACAATGTTTGATTTAATTAATAGTGTATTGGAAGCTGATATTTATTTAGAAGAAAAAAATTATTTATATGGAATTATTGCTACTAGACTACGTGTTAAACTTACACACTTATTTAATGATAAATATCTTTTACGTACATTAGAAGAAGCTAGTAACTTAAATATTAAAACAGATGAAACTACTCAGAAAACATCATTTGTAACTAAAAAAATTAAATTTATTAGTTTAGAAAATAATCAAGATATTTCGTCGAAAGATAGTGATACTATTTTATATGCGAAACCACCGTATTGTAATACTAAAACCAAGAGAATCGGCAACTTTCCTAATAAACAACGTAATAATCAATTAACTGCATTTACAAATTGTCCGGATGGTAAATTTCACAATTGGTCAATAAAAGATAATGAATTAATATGTAGTTTATGTAATCAAAAATATGAAAAATTACAGAAAGAAAATAATCTTTCAACAGAAGAAGATTATCAATCAGTAATTAACCAATTAAAATTTGATCAATATATCAAATTACTAAAAGACTACTGTATAACAGGCGAATTGCATGATTTTGATAGTAATAATGTATGTTTAAAATGTAAGATAAACCCAGATATTTACAAGTATACTCAAAAAGAGTTGGATAAATTTGAAAAAAATATGGAAGATAACAATAATAAAAAATATTTAATTGGTATTAAAAATACACAAAACTATATTAATCAAATACAAAAAGATAATAGTAAATCAAAGAAAATAATAACAAAATTTTTAAAAAGATATAGTGCATATACTAAGAATAAATTAGTTAATTATATAGATGATTTTGTTGATAATATTATTAAAGTATTAACTAAAAAAATAAAAATAGATGATAAAGATATATATTTAAAAGATACATATTATTTTGTTGACCATGATTATTTAGGTATAACTACAAAGTCAGGATTTAAAATATTTGAATCTGAAAATAAAATAATTTTTGAAAAAAATAATAAACAATTCAATAAAGATGTTTTTTATTATAAAGATAGGACAAAAAATGTTACTGTTTATTATGATGCTATTTCTAAACAATATTTAGGATATTTTGAAAATAATAAATTATTTGTACAAAAAAGTGCTTCATATTTAAAGGTAGTATTGTCTATTAGGGATAAAATTTTATTATTAGGTTTGTCGAGTTCTTATACACATAAAAATGAGTTAGAAGATGAATATAAAAAATTAGATGACACAACTTTAGCAGATATGATACTTCGAAAACGAGTAATTAATTTAAAACAAATAATTAATAGAACTATTAGTATTATTTATAGAGTAAAAAATAGTAAAAAAGAAAATTCAATTTACAGTTTTAAAGAAAAAGATATTATTAATACATTTGTTAAAAGTATTAGAAAATTTAATGTTAAAAATAAAGATAAGAGTAAATCTATATTTAAACATTGGAAATATATATCAAATAAACTTAATATCGAAGAATTACCTCAAAATTTAAAAATAGATACAAATAATGATTATATCAATACAAAATTTATTGAATCTCTTAATAATTTAGATTCTAAATTATTATTCTTTTTTATATATAATCTAAATAGACTTTTAGAATATAATGAACAATTGTCTAATAAATCGACTCTTTCTTTACTTATTGTTAGACTAATTGAATATAATTTTGAACAATATTATACACCAGTTGATAATATTAATGTCAGAAAATTTCAAGAACTTTTATCAGTCAAAGCTCCTAATATGGATGATTCTTTAAGAATTGTTAGCTCATATGAAGAACTATTAGATATGCAAGAAACAGATAATATAGCAGAAAATATGACTTCAGAAGAATATGATAATATGATATATGATATGCAAGAAGAAAATGATGCATTAGATTTAGATGATAATACAGAGGAAGGCGAAGACGAAGGTGAAAATTATATTGGAGAACTAGAATAATCATTTTCGGTTAATATTAAAACTTTTTTTCTAATAAAAATTAATATGAATAATATTAATAAAAAATATAAAAAAATTGCTTTAATAATTTTAATAATAGGAATTGCTTTTTTAATTTCTAAAAACTCATTTCTTGAACCAATAAAAACTCTATTTAAAAATATTAAAGAAAAATTATTTGAATGTTTTGAACCATTTGAATGTACTGACGGAAAATCAAACGGGTTAATAGATATTAATCCAGGTGCAAAAACAACACCTACACTTTTATATGATTCACAAAAAGATTTTAGCTATCACTCTGAAAACTTAAAAACAAGTGAAGCAGAAGAATTATATATATATTTACAATCATTGATTACTCCCAATCATAATATGTATGACCTTACAACTGCATCAACCAAAAAATATAAATCAACAGATGTTGACTACAAATTATTAGTAACTTTTTTAACCAAAAAATTAGAGAAAAAGGTTAAAAATATTAAATTAGAAGATAATATTTATTATTTTAAAAATCAAAGCTGTTTAGAAATCCAACCATTTCAAATAACTGGAGATTATATAATTAATAATAAAAATTTTGGGAAAGTTAAAATACAATTAGAATTAACATTTAGATTTGACCAACCAAATGATATATTTATGAGTCAAACAATTTTTAATAATTACTCGGGTGTCTTTAAAATTAATAGAGCAGTACTTATTAATCATTCAACAAAAGATACTAACGATAATAAAAATAAAAAGTTATTACCAGTAAAATTAGAAAAACCATTAACGTACTCAAAGTATAATTTTAATTATGAAGATAATGTTGAGAATTTTGGATTAGATACAGTTAATTCTCTCATACCAGATGATATTATTATTACTGATTATGAAAAAACATCTGAGAATATTACTAGTCAAAAAATTAAAGTATAAATAAATTATTGACGCTACTCAAAAGAAATACATAATTGATTATTTACTATTTGAAAGTACGATTCGTCAAACCAATCGCTCTGCGTATTTTATTCGATTCACCAAAGGTGAATCAAATAAATCTTTTCACCAAAGGCGAATGATATATAACTGTTAAAAATATTTAGATTTGATGAAATTATTATATTAGTCTATTCGCATTATTTTAAATAATTTATCTGTTTTTATTATTTCGTCTGGAGTTAAATATTCATCATTTACTAATATTCGACCTCTTTCACTTACAAATTCACCTTTTTGATATTTCTCTGGTACAACTCTTTTTACAAACTCTTTTACTTTAACCGGTATCTCTGGCTCCGTCCAAAATTGAGGGAAGAATCCTTTTTTGGTTAATGTATTGAAGAAATAATGAATATCATAATATCGATTCTTTGTTGCACTAATATTTATCTTTGATGTCCATTCTGCATCTACTTTACTATTATCAATTAATCCTGGTATACATGCAAAATCATAATCCCATAATTTAATTTGAAATCCTATGTTTGGTACAACATATGATTGACCATTTATCTTATATTGAAATTTGGAATTAGTATGAGTTGTTCCTATTTCATTTACTAATAAATTATTTGCTTTTAAATCATTGTGGCGAAACCCCGGATACTTTGCTTGAATTATAGACATTACAGATAAAAATTGGAAAAATAAAGTTCGCCAATGATTTAGTTTAAATTTTTTGTAATTTTCTCTAATGTAATCTAGTAAGTCACCTGAATTTGCCCACTCTGATATTAATACAGATACATTTTCATAATACTCTCCTTTTTTATAACGTTTAATAAATTGGTCAAATTTTTTATTATTTACAATATTGTTTTTTGGTAAACTTAAAAATGGTTTAATACTTGTATTAAATGTAGTCATTGGTAAAACAATATGCGGTGTCTGATTATTTCTTACAAAATATGATAGTAATTTTATCATTAATAATTCTGCATTTTCTGGTCTTTTTACATTAAACAGATCGCCATAATTTTCTTTTCTAGGATAAGCTACTATCTTGACTGCATAATTTGGTTTATCAGAATCCTCGATTGGATGTACACCTTTAAATGTATGTCCGGTTGAACCACTTTTAATATATAATAATTTACCACCCAATTGTTTTATGGTTGTATTAAAATCTAAATACTTTTTAGGCAATAAATGACGTATATCATCTGAAGCACTATCAAAATCTTCACTATTTATATCGTAGTCTACAATTGATTCTACGTTTTTATCTTTTACTAAATCTTGAATAGTTTCTATTCTATATGCAATTTTATTATACTTTTTTTCATTGAATTTTGAGTCCATAATTATCTAATTCTATATTTTAATTTAAAATATATCTATTTTTTAAGTATAAATAATAAAATCATCAAGCTTAAAATAATTTTATTTATATTGTAAATATAAATAAAATTGCGTTTAAATAAATTATTTAATATATCAAATTAGTTGTTGAACACAAATACATCTAATAACTTGTTTCTATTTTTCTCATCAGTTGATAGTTTTTTCTCATATTTATGATATACGTATTTAACTAATTCAATATCTAATGATGGTAATAATGGTTGAGCCATCCAATATTTATGTTTTCCTATAAAATCTTGGGTTATCTGTAGTGGGTACATAAATGCAAGTGTTGATTTTGAATTATGTACTATCTTTCTTAATTCTTTTGGAATTAAATACGATGACTGAGGTGGTAAAACTAAAAGTAATTGATTAAATGGTTTTAGTGGACTACCGTATTCATATTTGAAATCATTCATATTAAACTTATTGTTGGAGTTGGTTGATTTTTCCAAATAATTATCAATATCTTCTAAAAATGGTGGATAATCATAAGGAAAATACCATTTCCAAGATATACATTTATCAAAATAATAATGCGTGACCCACATTATTCCTCTTAAATATTCTTCTACTAATTTATCAACATATGGTTCAGTTTCTTCCTTATTAATATTGAAATGATATTCGTAATATCTTTGTTTCCATAATTCAGATTCATCTGAACCTAATTTAATTGGATCATTTACTTTAAAATATACATTATCAATTTTATGCATTTCAACATCGTATGGGTCAGTTGATCTAGCTTTATTGTATCTTCGTTTAGTAACATGTTCATTTTTTAATGTTTCGCTTTCTTCTGACGCTAAATATGATATAAGTTTAAAAAATAATGCGTTGTTAATTGTAACATTTGGTTTAGTTCGTTCAATAATAAATTTTTCAAAATTATATTCACTTAATATTTCAACATATTTTTCTAATAATATATCTAATCCGTTTGTATAAATGTTTAATGCCGGTAAATGTGGCAAAAAATCATTACCTAATAAATAACAAATGAAAATAAAATCATTAATTACATTATTTGTATATTTTATATCAATTAACTTGTGTAAACCATCTAAGGTTTTATCATCCATTGGTTTTAATTCATCGTCACAACTACCTGCAATATCTTCCATTGTATACATAATTAAATCTTTCATTATATCGATCGAAACAAAAGTTAATTCATCTGTTTTGTTTTTATTATCTAATTGATTTGCTTCTCTTAATAAATACATATTTGGTGCATTTGTCGATAAGCATAAAAATATTAAATCTGCATCTAATCCATACATTGTATAACTAAATTCTTTATTATCTGACAAATTATTTCTTATAAATTGTAATAATTTATGCTCTCCTTCTGCAGGTGTTTTACAAGATGAATAATGAAATTCAAGCTTTTTTGTTTTTATCCATATCAAAATTTTATGATGTAATCTTTCCATAAAATCTGTACCCGGTGTAATTGCCGAATTATTCCAAAACTTTGAAATAGGTTTATTATGTTTTTCTTTTATACTATCAAAAAATACTTTATCGTGTACTGATTTGAATCGTCTATATCTTTGTTGTTTAATTTTAGCAACCGGTGCAACACCATCTATTGCTAAATAGATCCCTTTTTTAGGATCAACATAATTAATTAATGTATCAATATATTGCAATACTTGTTCGATCATTTTATTCTCTAATGAATGTTGATTTGTAAATTCTGGATTTTCAGCTAATATTTTGAAACACATTGGATGAATTAAACAGTTTGCATCAATTAACAAGTAATCAATTGAATTTATTTTTTTAATTAATTCTTTATTTATATCAGGTTTATTATTGATACTATTTTTACTAAAGACAAAATTATCTTTTTTATACTTTTTCCATAACCATGAAAAGAATCCTGGTACTCCCATTTACTTAACTAATATACTATTTGTAAGTATGATTTAATCAATTTTTAATTCATAAATTTATAAATATACAAATATACTTTACAATAAATTTGTCATGATGATAATTAAATTACAGTTGTAAATAAAATTATTTAAAATTAGTTTTATAAATTATATTAATGGAAACTATGACAGAAATATGTTTAATAAATCAAATATTTAAAAATAATATACTTTTTGAAAAGAAAGAAAATATATTTTCATACAATATTGAAGTATGTGAAGATTATGATAATTTAAATTTATATAAATGTAGCAAAAAACTTCATGATAATATTAGTAAAAGTAATTTTATTAAACAATTGTCTAAAATAGAAATTAGGAATTCTCTATTTGATTCATATTTTGATATAACCAAAATAAAAATAATATCAAAAACTAATTGGATAGAAAAAATAATATATAATAAACAAAATTATAATATTCAAATATTTGTTATTGATAATGCGTCTTTATTATGTTATTCTGATTTTGAACTAGATGATAATACAATTGAATATTCATGGATTAATAATCCTTTTACAAAAATATATATTGAGGATGAAGATAATTTAATATTAGAAGTCGCATTCGAAATATCAAATCAATATCAAAATGAAATTATTAAAAAATTCTTACAATGTTTAGATAAATTAGAATTAGCTTTAATTGAAAATTAATAATAACACCCTGATAAAATTGGAGAGTGTAACTATAATTTCACAAAGTGAAAAATTCGTTATTTTCATCTTTGATATATAAAAATTGAAATACTAATTAACTTTATTTATTTAACATATAGTATGCCTCCTAAAAATAGTAAAAAGACAAATAATATGACAGACGAACAAAGACAGCAGATCTTAGCAAGATATACTACATCTACAGTACAAGTACCAATAAAGGAAGTTATCATAACTAACAACGAAGATACTAATATTAATAAAGATTTAAAATCACCTGTTGTTAGTTTTATGGGACATGTTGATGCTGGCAAAACTTCATTAATGGATTTGATTAGAGGAACAAAAATTCAACAAGCTGAAGCTGGCGGTATTACACAAACAATTGGTTCATCTTTTGTCCCTATTAATTACATAAGACAAGTAACTAAAAATATTAAAGGGAAATTTGCTGTCGAACCTAATATTCCTGGCATATTAATTGTTGATACACCGGGACATAGTGCATTCTCTTCAATGCGTGATAGAGGTTCTAGTTTATGCGATATTGCAATTTTAGTTATTGATATAAATAAAGGGATTCAACCTCAGACAGAAGAATCTATTAAAATGTTGAAAGAAAAAAAGGTACCATTTGTAATTGCAGCTACTAAAATTGATATGATTTATGGATGGAAAAAAACATCCGAAACTAATCTTAGAAAAGTTATAAAAGAACAAGATGAAACAACTGTTAATATTTTTCAAAGTGCATTAGAAGATATGAAATATGAATTTTCTAAATTAGATTTAGATGCTGTCTTCTATTTTAATAATCAAAAACCAAGTACAACATATTCTATTGTACCTATATCTACACAAACTGGAGAAGGAATATCAGATCTTTTATCTCTTCTCGTTTATATATCTCAGAATTGGATGAATGGTAAAATTAAATACAAGGACGAAGTAGATGCTACAATAATGGAATCTGTACAAGATCCTAAATTAGGATGGGTGCTTGATATAATTCTATCAAATGGAACTGTTTCAGTTGGTGATAAAATTGTAGTAACGGCACAAGACGGTATTAAAGTATCTACAATTAGAAATATATTTACACCCCCACCACTTGCACAAGATAGACACAAAGTATCATGGATAAGTAACAAAACTATTAGAGCTTCTCAAGGTATTCGATTGATTGGTTCTAATTTGGAAATGTGTATTGCTGGCTCTAGTATTTTTAAGATAGATAATAATGAAACTGAGATAATTGAAAAAGCAAATAGTGAATATAGTAAATTTTGGAAGTCATTTCAATGGGACACAACAGGTGTATATCTAGTGGCACCAACAATTGGTGAATTAGATGCCGGATACAATATTCTAAAGACAGAAAACTTACCAATTATTAAAGGTGAAATATCTATTTTTAACAAAAAAGTAGTTGAAAAATACAGTGCATTAACTCAAGAAGAAATATTTAAAGAAAACAAAGTCATATTGTATTTTCATTCAAATCCAATTACTGGAAAACAAGAAGAAGATTTTAAAAATATGTCTAAAGAACTAAATATAACATTTTTACATAATACTGTTATATACCATTTAGTTGATGAATATAAAAAATTAAAAGAATCATTTATTAATGAAAGAAAAAAAGAAAACTCTGAAAGTGGTAAAGCTATTTTTCCTTGTGAATTAGATATTCTTAAAGAACATGTTTATCTAAAAGGTGGATCGGATGATCTATTATTTGGCGTTAAAGTCAAAGCTGGACGATTATTGAAAGGAACACCGATTACTACACTAAATAAAGTATATTTAGGTCGAGTTATATCTATTCGAAAAAAAGAGAAAGATGTCAATGAAGCTAAAGTAAGAGATGAAGTATGCATTAGAATTAAAAATGATGACGGTGTTGGATATGGAAGACATTTCACTCATTCTGACCAATTAATATCTCAAATTACACGCGAATCAATTGATGAACTAAAAACTAATTTTAGAGATGATATGGATAAGCACGATTGGAATCTAATTATCAATCACATGTCCAAGCTAAATATTAAAAAGAGCAATCATTAGTTTAATTATTATAAATTATATCTAAATCATTTTAATATGACAAGTGAATCAATTTTAGATATAAGTGAATCAATTAATAGTCAATCTAACCAACCAATTACTTTAAATCACGAAATTAAAATCGATACCAATAATTTTGATCAATCTACTGAAAGTATAACATTAGATATTCCAGAAAACTTATCAGAATCATCAAATTATTGGATATATATATTAATGACTTTTTGTTTAATAGGAATGGGTGTATATATTTTTAAAAAAATGGATAAAGAAAAAGAAAAGATTAAACAATAGTATTAACTAATAAAAGATGAAAACTTTTCAAAATAATTTAAATATAGATTAATATATATATATATGAGTCAATTCAAAACTAAAAGATTAACTAATGATGCACAAAAATCTACTAATTCATACCAAGATAAATTATCACCCGAAGATATTAAAGAAAAATTAGAAGAATATAAAAAGGTAGAAGATATCACTAAAGTTTCATTAAATGCCCATTTAAGATATTTTACTATTAATGAAAAAACTGGAGATAAACAATTTAGATTAGGTGGATTTCTTAATAAAATAGATAATGATAAAGGGTACGTTGTATTATCAAATGGAACATTAAGTTGGTCAGTTCAGATTAAAAATAGTATTTTTTTCAAAAAGATGTCTTTCCAAGAATTAAGAAAAGAGATAGTAGAAAATGTAGAAAAATTATATATTGAAGAAATTAAAAATCTTAAGAATGAAAATAAAAAACTTAAGGATACATTAAAAGAAATTAAAGCTGAAACAAAATTAAGTAAGACAAAATCTAAAAAATAAAATTCTTTAAAAATTTATTATTTATAAAATATTTAAAAAATTTATTTAATATTATTTACTCACAAAAATATTATATCTAGTTAAATTATATAATGCCTAAAAATACTATTAAAGGAAGTAGAAAAATATCTAATAAAGAAACCGATAATTCTAAGAAAAACTCTAAGAAAAACTCTAAGAAAAACTCTAAGAAAACCTCTAAGAAAAATGCTAAAAAATCCTATAAAAATATGATTTCTAGCACTGAAGAAATGAGACAACTATTAAATAGTACAGAAGACACCGATGTGTATAAAAATATGAATCAATCTATGGGTCAACCTATGAGTCAACCAATGAATCAACCTATGATGCAAGGTATGGGGCAACCTATGATGCAAGGTATGGGGCAACCTATGATGCAAGGTATGGGTCAAGGTATGGGTCAAGGTATTATGTCACCTAGTCAAGTTGATCCCATGTTAATTAACGACTATGTGCCATATGACCAAGGTCGTAATAATTCTATGATGCAAGGTATGGGCATGGATTCAAATAATTTAATGTCCAGTCAACAAGTTGCTCAAAACTTACAAAACTTTGCTCAACCAAGTATGCCATCTCAACAATTTAATAATAATATATTATCTCCTACTCATACGAGCCAAATGCAACCTCAACAAATGGGTCAAATGCAACCTCAGCAAATGATGGGGCAAGAAATGATGGGTCAACAAATGAGTCAAATGCAATCTCAACAAATGATGGGACAAGAAATGATGGGTCAACAAATGAGTCAAATGCAACCTCAACAAATGATGGGACAAGAAATGATGGGTCAACAAACGATTCCAGATATTCAAGGTTTAAAGAATTTTTCTATGTAAATAATATACTATATAACTTGAAATAAAAACGCATTGTGATTGATAGGAGTATTATTTTCATCTTTGATGAATGTCTTTACCCGTTATATTGCACAGATTTTATTAGAATAAAAATTGATATACAATGTAATTAAAATATAATATATTATATTTTAATGTCATTCACAATAGTTAGATTAACTAAAGAAATAATAAAATTAAAAGAAGAAGAAATTGAAGGTGTTGAAATTATAACTACTGACAATATCAATCTACTTAAAGCTGTAATGGAAGGACCTCCAGATACCCCATATGAAGAATTTAAATATAATTTAGAATTAAAATTTGGCGATTCTTATCCAATGAAACCACCATCTGTAAAATTTATATCACCTATCTATCATCCAAATGTTTATAGGGATGGTAAAATATGTGTTGATATTTTACAGAATGAATGGACCCCTGCTCAAAATATTAGAACTGTTCTTCTTTCAATTAGGTCTCTATTAATGGACCCAAATCCAAGATCGCCTGCTAATAGAGACGCAGCTAATATGTATGTTAAAAATAAAGAATTGTATAATACCAAAGTTAAAGAATACAAATGATTATATAATTAAATTTATTCATAAATTTTAAATTCAGGAATATCAATCAAAGTATCTATAATGTATATATCATTATCTAATTTTGATTCATTTCCATCGTTATTTATTTCTATTTTACCGACTGGAAAATCACTATCAATATCATATACAATTCCCGTATCTTTAAAATACCAATAATTATTAGATTCAGAATAAGTACTCTCATCTATTCTTTTAACAGCTTTTATTTTCATAACTTTTATTTTTTGACGGAAAGAATCTTTGGAATTTGAACCATCATCCATTTTTTTATCATATTCTATTTTTTGAGAAAATGCTGGACCAACTGGTTTTTCAAATAATGAATTTTCATTAAATTTAAAACACTTATATTTTGTACCCAACATATTATGACTCTTAAATAATTCACAATCGACAGCAACTTCTTTTACTGCATCAGTAAAAGATACTAATAAATTATTCTTTTTTCGAGCAATAGATTCCATTCTTTCGTCTGTAGTTTCTTTATTATTGGTTCTAATCATTTTATATCTAAAAACATCTACTTTTCTATCCTTCACTGGAATATCTGCATGAGAACAAATTCTAATAGCTCTGCCAATAATTTGCTCTATTCTGACTTCATTCCAATATGGTTCAATAATATGAACTTGTCTAGTGTTTCTTAAATTAATACCTTCTGTACCAGCAGGTGAAATCATAATAATTTTAATAATATCTCCAAATTTATTTTCAGATTTGTTATATACAATTTTATTTTCTTTTCTTATTTCAGAATCTATACCGCCATGAAATTCAATATATCTAAATCCATCTTTACTATTTTTCTTTGATAAGTTATTTTGATCAACTTCTTTATCATCGTTATATGACATAAACCCAAAAAAGCTAAGATAAACTTTAAAAATTTGTAAACCTTCCATTGCTACATAATTACTATAAACTAATACAGGACCAGCTGATTTAAATATATTAAAAATGATTTGTATGAATTTTGGAGAACACATATTTAACATCTCAAATAATTTACTTTTTTTACCCGAATCATTTGAAAATTTAGTAAAACTACCTTCAAATTTCTTATAAAAATTTTCTACATCGTTTTGCAATGTGTGTTTGTTATCCTTATCCATACGATGTAATTCTTTTAAATGTTCAATAAATGTATTAACATATGCACTAATAGCTTTTACATATTCTTGTACTTCTTCTTTACTTCTTTTTAATATAACAGTTTCATTCTTTGATTTACCCTGATCTATTACATCTGCATCTTCAGCCTTAATTCTAAATTTACCTGGTCTTGGTCTTTCTTCGCCATTTAATTTAGTTCCAATTGTAGGGAAAACAAAATTACATGCTTGTCTAGTATAAGAAGAATATGTTGACATTGTATCTCCAACTTTTCCTCTTGACATTATTTTACTAATTCTTTCTTTTTCTACTTCAATTTCTTCAAAATGATTATAAATTTCTTCAAAATATGGATTCATTGGTATTTGTCTATAATGAATTGTTTTCTGTGCAAATTTATCTGGTGTTGCTCCAATATAGTATGAAGTTAATCCCATAATTCTTCTTTGAAACATATTTTTAGTTTCATCATTTAATGATTGATAATTAGTAGTAGAAATATATAATTGATTAAAAATAGCTTCACTCTCTGGAAATGATCCTGGTCTCATTAAATTATAATATAATGCATATTCGTATGGTGTATTTACCGATGGTGTTGCAGTTAACATAACAATTCTAACATTATTTTCTTCTTTTTTTTCCTGTTGAATATAATCATAGATAACTTGAGCACGTTTTCCTTTTTTAGAAGATATATTATTATATACATTTCTAATAAAATTATGTGCTTCATCAAAAATATATAAAGTACCTTTAGAACTATCTATTTTTTTTATTTTTTCTAAGAAATCTCTATCCGCATATGGCGAATCATAGTGAACAAATTGTATATTCTTCATTCGTAAATCTTGATCTGATTTCTCTAACCATACATTTAAATCTTTTAGCCATGGATCGTTACGTAATCCAGCAGGAATAAGAAGAATTACATTCCATTTTGGTGTAAAATTAAATAATACATTATATACATTAATTGCTGATACTGTTTTTCCTGAACCAACACCGTGGAATATTAACATATCTGAAAAAGGTGATCTATAATTTAGAAATTGTCCGATAAATCTCTGATACATTGTAAGTGTTTGTTCACTTTTTAAATTATCATTACATGGATCTTCACCATCTTTCGCAAATATTTCAGGTAATGTAAACTTTTTAAAATTCTTTAGTACCCACGATGGGAATACTCGACCATTTACTTCTAAATTAATGATTTTACTTGTTGAACTCATATAAGTTTATATAGAAAATAAAATTAAATTAAAATATACTTTAAGATTAGTATTATTATATTAGTATTATGAATTTTTATAATTCTGAAATAAATTTAACATATAATAATATAATGTTACTTAGATATATTCATTTTACACTTATTCTATTTACATTGTTTTTACATTTTAGTTTTAGTCCGCCAATAATACTTGACCAAAATAATAATTTTAATTTTATATACTCGTATAATATTAATTTAATATTTTTTATTAATTTATGTTATTTTTTAGTATTTCTTTCTAATTTTATTAGTTTAGATAGAATAATTAATAGACATTTTTTAAAATTTATTTATTATACATTAATAGTAACTGACTTTATTTTTAAATCATTAACCGCTATACTTAATACATTTGCAATGTTTGAACCCGAATTTCAGTTTTTAACATTTTATATATGGAATATATTTTTAATTATAAATGTAGGCCTTTCATATGTGTATAATAGATTTAAAATTTATAAAAATAAGTTACCTGGATATAGTATTAATAATTCAGATATATGCTCAATTTGTTTAGAACCAGAGTCAAATTGGAAACTCCCATGTAATCATATATTTCATAATAAATGTATCGATAAATGGTGTATTTGCAACAATACATGTCCGTACTGTAGACAAAAAATAAGATAATTATACTTAAACAAATATAAAATTATACTATAATGTCTAAAACTGTAGAATATATTTGGCTTGGAGGCGACTCAGAACTTCGATCTAAAACAAAAGTTATTACATCTAGTGTCACACTAGAAAATTTGACAAATTGGAATTATGATGGATCTTCTACCAAACAAGCAACCGGCTGTGATTCGGAAGTTATTATTATTCCGAGAGCGCTTTTTAATGATCCATTCAAAGACAATGGATATCTAGTAATGTGTGATACATATAAACCTGATCTACAAACACCTCTTGATAATAATTACAGAATTCTTGCTGAAAAGATTTTTAACAAAGATTTAAAAGCAGCACCGTGGTTTGGATTAGAACAAGAATACTTTATTATTGATCCTAAAACAAATAAACCACTTGGATTTCCAGAAGAAGGTAATCCTAAACCACAAGGACAATACTATTGTAGTGTTGGTGCAGATAATGCATATGGAAGAGCGATTGCAGAAGAACATTTAGATAAATGTATTAAAGCAGGTATTCAGGTTTCCGGTATGAATGCAGAAGTTGCACCTGGACAATGGGAATATCAAGTTGGTCCTGTTGAAGGAATTAATGCAGGCGATCATCTATGGGTTGCTAGATATATCTTACTAAAGGTTGCAGAAAATCATGGTGTATTAATTGATATTGAACCTAAACCGGTAAGTGGTGATTGGAATGGGTCTGGTTGTCATGCAAACTTTAGTACAAAGGATATGAGAGAAAAAGATGGATTAAAAATAATTGAAGATGCTATTGATAAACTTGCATTAAAACATGATTTACATATGAAGCTATATGGAACTGGCAATGAGCTTAGAATGACTGGTGAACATGAAACATCTAGTTTTGATAAATTTACACATGGTCGAGCAAATAGAGGCGCTTCTGTTAGAATTGGCAACGAAACAATATTTAATAATTGTGGATATTTTGAAGATAGAAGACCTAGCTCTAATTGCGATCCATATTTAGTAACAGCATCATTATTTCAAACGTGTTGTTTATCCAATGATGATCATATTGAATTATAAAATCTACCTATTTAAATAGTGTAAAAACATTAATTTATATTTTTAAAAAATATAAATTAATATATACAATGGGAACAAATGGACTATCAATGAAAGCATTTATCTCAACTGATAATAATATTTATGATGTTAATGAACAGTTTTTAGAAGCAGGTAAATACTATTTTACTATACAAGAATTTACTAAAAATAATAGTATTATTGGGACAATATTAACTTCAAGTAACAACACGCAGTATGAATTTAGATTTTTTTCACTAATGACAATGATGGTTAAAGGGCAAAGTTATTTAGCACGACGTCTTGATAAATCTTTATTATCTGAAACATTACAAACAGAAGGTATAGAAAATATGCCTAATTATCCTTCGCCTAAACGTGATGTAGAAAGACTAACATTTTTAAAAGAAAAAAATAAGAAAACTCAATGTATGATATGTTTAGATTCTTCTGATGATTATGAATTTTCTTTAAAAAAACTTAAATGTGGACATAAATTTCATATTAGTTGCTTTGAAATATGGAAACATGAAAATGAATCATGTCCTATCTGCAGATCTACATAGTAGATCTACATAGTAGATCTACATAGTAGATCTATATAAATCTATTTACTAGATTTCTTAAATGGCAATCCGGATGAATTACTAAATTTAAATTTTGGTGTTTTTCCAGGAGTCCCTGTTGAACGGTAAGAAAATTTCATTCGTTTACCAGATTTCATTTTTTCAAGTCCACGTAATAAAGATGTTCTAATTGGTTCTTCAGGAGTACCTGTGCATTTAAGTGTAAATTCTTGAAATGGTGATTTATCCAATATAGACAGATTTCTACTTTCTAGATATTTATTTCTAATTTTAAATAATCTAACAATTAAAGACAAATAATTCATTTCTTCATTTTTATCTTTGTTAATGATTGCATAATTATAATCAGCTAATAGATACAATATTGTTAATAACACAGTAGCAAAATATGTTCTTTTTTTATCAGAATAATTATGAACTATGCACCTATTGTTATTACCGTATAATTTTAAGAAAACTTTATTATTATAACTAAACTCGACATGTTCGTCATAAAATTGGAAAAAAGGATTATATCTAGTATAATATGCTTTATTCTTATATTCATCTTTTATAATCTTATTAATTTTATCAAAATCATTCTTAAAATCAGTTGAAACTAATTGTATATAATCAAAATCTATTGCATTTTTGTCATCTAGTTTCTTTACTAAATAATTAAATGCATAATGTCCAATTACTATTAACTTTGAGTTTTGAATAATATGTTTTCTAACAAATCTTAATAATTTATCATTTTCATCAGTTCTTTTATAACTTAATTTATTGTATTCTGCTTTTACATCAAATGGATAATATTTTAGTAAAGTACTAAATCTTGTGAATGTCTTTTCTAATCTAAAATATGATGTCATTGGATCTGCATATACACGATAAGCATCAACTAACATAAAATGAGGATGAGTCATTTTTAATCCATCCACAATAATATATGGACAATTATTATAAATATGTTGATCCATATAACTTATATCACTAAAGTTTAAAAAATCAACAAATAATTTATAAGTTTCATTGTGCATACCCTCTTTACATTCAACATTCTTATAACCTAAATTATATAATAAATCAGTTAAAGCAATTGCATCACCTATAGGATTAGGACTATATATTTCTAAATCGGCTCTAGATATTTCACTATAAAATTCATCATTTTTATTCTTTACTCCGATTAATGAGTTTTGTGCATACCCGCCATAAATAATTAATCCTTTTTTCTTAATATAATTTTTTATTTCACTCATTACTGAATTATACACTTTTGAACTTGGTTCTTGATAGTTGTCTAAAAATACTTTAGCTGCATCGTTAGTAATTTTTGATAAATTTGAAGTTATTTTTTCTGCATCTTCTTGTCTATACATATATCTGAATCGAGATATTTATTTTAACTATAAATATAGTAAACATAAATATTTAATAATTACTAAAATATTAATTTTCATCTTCAGATGAATTAATAACTTGTACAAGACTATCTGAAAAATAATCTATGTTGTCATCAGATTCTGTACCAGATTCTGTACCAGATTCTGTACCAGATTCTGTACCAGATTCTGTATCAATATTAGTTAAAAATTTTTTTTCAAAATCATTTGTAATATCAAATACGCTTGTTACATTTCCATGAAAATCCTCTTCTTTATATAATCGAGCAAATGTTTCCCACTCTAAATTATTTTGAACTTCTAATTGATGAAATAATTTATATTTTCCTTCAAATAACTCTGGAATATTAAAACTAATATCTTCTTCTAATTTAGACTTAAAACTGTAATATAATTTTAAATCTATATCATATTTAGTTTTACTCTCTTCTAATTTATCTTTTTGTTGAGTTAATAAATTTAATTTTTTTTGCATATCTGATTTATATTTTTTTTCTGATTCAATTGTTTTTTCATCTTTAACAATACATATAGGTTCGACCGATTTAACATCTTCATCATTATTATTAATAATTATAGTATCTTCTTTTATACAAGAATTTTTCTTATATTTAACAATACTAAAATCTTTTGCCCATCCATTGTTTAATATACCTTGTGCCATATCTTTCGCTTTGCTTAATTCATCAAACCCACCTACAAGATTATTATTCTGATATAATAAGTAACTCATTATTAAAATAAAATAGAAATCTTCTCTTAAATGTAATTTAATAAAAATAATAATATTCTTAATTTTTCTATGAAAAATAAAGAAAGTGATTAACATGTATAATCTACTAAATAGCTAACAATAAACTCTATATAAAACACGCAGTGCGATTGGTTACATTCTTAATTTTTCAAAGAAAAAATTGAAATATTTAAAGATTACTACAAATATATATTTTACATGTATTTGTTAAAACTGATATGCGCATTAATAATTATAGTACCCACTACTGCAATCTATTATAAGATTGACGAAGGATATCGCGGACTTTCATCGTATAATGGAAAATATGATGAAACTCTTCTTGTACCAGGCGATGCTGGATTTATGAGACCAAATATTTGGCCATTTTATGTTAGAATGGATTATATTGAAACTAAACCACAAGATGACTCGGCTGAAAGAGTTCAATGTGGTGCAAAAGATGGTTCAATTCATTGGATTGAGTCGATTGAAATTGGAAATACACTTTCTCCATCAAGTGTTTATGAAACTGTTAAGAAATATGGCATTGATTATGATCAAAAACTAATTATAAACAAAGTTAGACATCAAATGAATGTTATTTGTTCTAAACTAGATACATATGATATTTTTGTAACGAAATTTGATCAATTGGATGATATGCTACTAGGCTTCCTACAATCTGAACAAGATAGACTAAATACAGGAATTACAATTGACTATGTTCGATTAACCAAGCCAAAACTTCCACATGATCAAGCACAAACATATGAAGGTATTTCTAAACAACAAATCCAACAAAGATTGGAAGATGAAAAGAAAAAGACAAAGGAAAAAGAAGCAATTAATGATATGATCGAAGCACAAGCTATTGTTGATAGATCAATCGTTGAAGCAGAAGGCAAGCGACTTGTGTCTGAAAAAGAAGCACAATCACATTTACTGATGGAAAAAGCAAAGTCTGATGCTGAAAGTTATCGCAAGATTGAAGAAGCAAAAGCAAATCAGTTCTTGTTTGGCGGTGCCGAACAATATCTAGATTACGAACGCCACAAAGCAATTGCAGGTAATTCAAAGATATATTTTGGAGAACTACCTCAGACTATTTGGTCTGCTGATGGACTAGGTATTACAAAAGAATAGTTTTATTTATAACCACGATGACATTAATTTTACATTTTGTTTCTTACTATTACTAAAAGAATTTTCTAAATTAAAACCTTTATTTTTAAAAATAGTTTCTGATACAATATTTTCACAATGAGCTTGACAGTATTTAAAATCTTTTAATCTACCAATATACATTGCTATTTCTAATAATTTTTTAGCTATTCCTTTATTTCTAAATCGTTTATCAACTGCTAAGTTATATATAAAAAGTCCTTTATCTGCTCTAAAAGTATAAATACCCATTAAATTTTCAATTGATTTCTCTTTACTTTCAAAATATTTTAGTAAATCATCATTCGAAATTAAAGAAATAGTACCTACTAATATATTATTAATAATCAAAGTTATTATTAAAGTTTTATTATTTATCAAGTTTAATTTATTAATATTTATTACATTAAATGAATCTTTTAACAAGTATTGTAAATTATCATCTGTATTTATATTTTTATTCCATACTTTAATATTAATCATTTAATCTATTAAAGATATTAATTTGACTTTGTCCACACAAATATTGAAATTCAGTTTTAAAGAATCTTATAATAAGTTAAGTAATGAAATTAAAAATAATTTCTTGGAATATAAATGGCATTAGATCATCAATGAAAACAAATAATCTATATAATTTAATTGAAGAAGAAAAACCTCATATTATATGTTTTGGCGAAACTAAAATTAGTTGTCCTTTTATTGATACAGAAGAAGAATTAAAAAATAAAATTAAAGGTTATAAATATAGATATTGGAGTCCGTGTTTAATAAAAAATGGTTATAGTGGTACTGCAATATTCTCAAAAAAGAAACCTATTAGTGTAACTTATGGATTAGGAACAAATTCAATTGATCAAGAAGGTCGAGTTATTACACTGGAATTTGATGACTTTTATCTACTACATGTTTATACACCAAACTCTGGGCAAGAATTAAAAAGACTTAATTATCGGGTTAATGAATGGGATAATGCATTTAGAACATTTGTAAAAAAATTAAATAAAACTAAACCAACAATAGTAACAGGTGATCTAAATGTAGCACATCAAGAAATAGATATACATGATCCAAAGAGCAATAAACGAAATTCAGGATTTACTATTGAAGAAAGAAATAGTTTTACTAAATTCTTAAAAGAAACAGATATGATTGATACATATAGACATTTAAATCCAACTAGTGAAGAATATAGTTTTTGGACTTATATGCATAATGCAAGAAGTAAAAATAAAGGATGGAGAATTGATTATTTTTTGGTTCCTAAAAAAATAATAAATTGGGTAAAGAAATCTAAAATATTAACAGAAACTATCGGAAGCGATCATGCACCAGTTTCTATTAATTTATCAATATTATAGTATACTAATTTTAAATTAGTTTTTTTTATTCCATTAAACTTGGAAAAATATAAATAATGTTTATAATATTTATCTTTACCAAGTTTATATTTAACATGTATCTTATTAATTATTTCATTCATAAAAATGTTTTTTAAATAACTAATAACTTTCTCTTCTAAATTAACTTCTTGTATCTTTTTAGTTTCACTTAATATATAAATAATAGATGTTAACAATTTATCTATATTAATGTAACTCAAAGATATATTTTCTTTTGATTTTTGATACCACCCTCTAATCATATTATCATCATTTAACTCGATATCTCGTCCAATATCTTTAAATTTGTTATTAATTATAAAAGTCATATTATAATCAATTATTTCTTCTGTTATTTGACAAATTTTTTCCGGATCTGTTAATTCATCTCTATTTTCTTTTAACTTTTTATAAAACATAAAGTACCAAATATATGGCTTAATTAATAAGGGTTGAAAACTTGCTTTTTTTCTTGGATCTTTATCATCATATAATTTTATTATATCCGTCTTTAAATTTAAAAATTTGTTCAAATTAAAATCTTCAAATGAAAACCAATCATCTTCAAGATAAAGTATACCAACGCATTTTTCTGTCAATGATATACATGTATAATCTGTTATTGTACGTACAGCTTTATTAAAATTACCCTTTTTATTAATAAAAAATTTAAAATCTAAATTATCTAAGTCGCTAAATATATCAATAATATTATTTTTTGTTTTTTCTAATTCCAACTCGGCATCATCTGTTATATCAGTAAACTTTACAAAATCAAGGTTAATTATCCATAAAATAGGAATATCAATTGGTATAAATTTTTTATAATTATTAAATGATATATTATGTAAACTACTTCGTGTTATTGCAGTTGTTAAAATAAATAATTTATACTTTTTATCATTTATATTTTTTGAGATTAAAGATTTATAATTATTTAGTATATTTTCCTTATTTCTATTTTGTATTAATAAAAGTTTATTCATATTATTAATATGATTTTATTTTATATCATATAATGACTTCGTTACACATTTATGACATTTAATACAAAGTGTTCTAATATTTTCTAGTCCACATTGCCCACCACCTTCTTTTACAGGTATAATATGATCTGCATCCCAGAGTCCACCTCCATGTTTTTGTTTCCATATTTTCCTTTTTAGTGATATATTATGAGATTGTAAGAATACTTCTCTTGCCGGAGTATCTAATTTAATTGCTTCTCTTGCGATCTTTTTTGTATCCTGGTTACAGATATTACATATACCTTTGTCTCTCATATACACGCAGTTTCTGAGATACTTTCCGTTATTTCTTAATTGTAGCTCATGAACACATTCAGGCGAGCACATTGTTCTTCTGGGTGGTTTAACTCCTTTTCCACACCATCTACAACAAGGTAATCCATTTTCATCTCTTGGTAATAATTTGGCATCTATGCATTTTCCAATATATCTGTCATTATTTTTATCACCCATTATATATATAAATAAATTTAAGTATAACCCTTTATAATGAATCTTACTGATCATAATGATATAGATTTTAGAAATAAAACTATAATGATTAGAACGGATTATAATGTCCCGCTTGATAATGTGTACAATAACATATCTGACCATACTAGAATTGATAAAACTATACCTACATTAAAAAAAATAATTTTAAAAAATCCAAGATTAATCATACTTGTATCTCATCTAGGAAGACCAGATCCATCAATTTATAATAATACTTTATCACTGTTGCCAATTAAAAATTATTTATCATTAAAATTAAATAAAAAAATTCATTTTTTAACTGACTATTTTCCTAATACTGATTTGTCAAAATTTACTGGAATAGTTATGTTAGAAAATATAAGATTTATTAAAGATGAAGAAAATTATAAACCAAATAATGAATTAAGTCAATATTTATCAAAATATATTGATATTTATATGAATGAAGCATTTAGCTGTTGTCATAGAAGTCATACTAGCATAGTTGGTGTGAATGCAAAGTATAAAATTGCAGGAAATTTACTTTTTGATGAAATAAATCATTTAATACCTGTAATTTCTAAAAAAAATAGAAAAACACTGATTGTTGGTGGAAATAAAATTAGTGATAAAATAAAATTAATTGAAAATTTAATACCAGAAATAGATAATTTAATAATTGGAGGCGCAATGGCTTTTTCTTTCTTGAAAATAATAAATAAATTAAATATTGGAAAAACACTATATTACAGTAACTCGGAAGAATGTGTTAAGCAAATTAAATTATTAATAAGAAAATATAATGTAAAATTACTATTACCTATTGATTGGGTTATTGCAGATAGTATAAAATCATCGGAATGTTTAACAATAAATAGTAATATTCCAGATGATAAAATGGGACTAGATATTGGAACAAAAACTATATCATTATTTAACAATGTTATAGATAGTATATCCAATGATAATATTATAGTATGGAATGGACCTATGGGTGTATTTGAAACGAAACAATATAGTTATGGTACTGAATCTATTGCAAAAACACTTGTTTCCAAAAAAGATACAAAAATTGTTATAGGCGGCGGTGATTCAACATCTGCATTAAATAAGTTTGTATCACAAAAAGATATTAGTATATTTTTAGAAAGAAATAATCATATGTCTACGGCAGGAGGTGCTTGTTTAGAATTTTTAGAAGGTAAAAGTTTACCGGGCTTAACATACTTAAATAATACTTTATAAGATAATTATATGGAACCTAATTTATCTAAAAAAAGAAAACTAGAACTAAGTTCAGATAGTAATATTTGCTCAAATATTGAATTGTCTAAAAAGCCTGAAACAAATTTATCTGGTAAAAAAGATAAGAATCAATCTGCAGGAAATGATGATACTATTAATATTGAAACATATAGAAATCATATTTATTTTTATTGCTCGGTTTCAAAAAAAACATGTTTAAAATTAAATTTAGAATTAAAAAGAGTTGCTCAAGGTATAATTGACAATGGTAGTAATCTATTGAAGAAAGATAAATTTATTTATTTACATATTAATTCATTTGGTGGTAGTGTTTTTTCATCATTTTCTACTATTGATACTATTATTAATTTACCAGTTCCAGTTGTTTCTATAATTGAGGGCGCAGCCGCATCAGCCGCTACATTAATATCTGTAATGTGTAGTTATAGAGTTATTTATCCTAATAGTTACATGTTAATTCATCAACTATCATCATCTGCATGGGGTAAAATGGATGAAATAGAAGATGAAATTATAAATTTAAAAGAGCTAATGAAAAGAATCAAGTCTATTTATAAAAGGAAAACAGATATCAACAAGAATGCTTTGGATGATATACTAAAACATGATCTATGGTGGAATTCAAAAAAGTGCCTAGAAGTTGGATTAGTAGATAAAATTATGGAAAGTAAGCCAGTCTATGAATTTGATGAAAGTAATCTAGAATTATAATAATACTAATTATATAAAATAAATATATTTATTTTATAAAATTTTTTTATATTAATTTATAATTTATTTATTATGGTAAACGTTGTACCTGATGGGAAAATTCCAACCATAGAACCATCTGCTATTTTTTAGATTCATTAATTATGACAAGTTCAGTGTCTTTACATAATTGACCATGGTTATCAGTCCATTGTTTATCATGTATGTTATATTTCTTGATTAAATCAAGGTCGAAATTTTTGTCATTATCTTCTTTATATAATTCAAAATGTTGATTACTATTATCAACAATATCTTTAATGGTTTCTATACTATTTTTTAGGACCCACTTATCATCAATAATAACATGGATAAATTTATCATGAATATTAGATTTTTTAACTGTGTGATTTTCCGGATGATTGCCATTAAAATATATTTCTTTGATTAATCTTACTATTGCCGATTTTGGATTATTTAACATTTTACGCAATGCTTTATCAGTTATATATGATGTATTTTCGAACCATAATTGTTAATTATTATTTTATTTGAATTATTTACATTTCCGTTAATAATATTTTTAATTTTACTTTGTGGTTTATTTTCCAATACCAATACTTTATTAATAAGCTTTTCAACTTGAGATACTAATTTTTTATTCAAAATGTTATTCTGTTCAACTTGTGATACTAATTTTTCATTATTTTCTATCAAAAGTTTATTCTGTTCTAATACTGTTTGTTCTGTAGTTTTTAGTACAGAACAATTATGTTTTATATGTTTATATTTACTTTGGCGTGTAACAAAAGACTTGTTACAATTTGGACAGATAAACTTTTTGTTGGGTGGACTACAATGGATTACATTTGGATTAAAATGGATTACATTTTGGATTACATCTTTGTATTTAAGTGCTTCCTCATAGAATCCATTCAAATGTAACAAGTCATATATACTTGTTTCATTCAATTTAGGTGGACATGTTGTTTTTTTCAATAAATGGAGTCTGAATTTTGATTTGTGATCTGTGATCTGTATTATAACCACATCTAGTGCATCTATAATTTACCATAATATTATTATATATTACAATAGAAAATATTTCTTAAATTTTTTCGTCTAATTCCGTCTAATTTTTTCGTCTAATTTCGTTTAATTTCGTTTAATTTGATTTATTTATTTTGAGAGGGAGTGTTTTATATTCTTAAATAATAAGAAAATGATTTTACAATCTACAATATAAAATCTATTTAATAATAATATATTTTCTAAATAATTGTATATTATGAGTAATAATGAAGTATTTGAACAAATTATAGAAACTGTATCAAAAAAAATAATTAATGAATATTTAACAGATATTACAATTGTAAAAACCAAAAAAACATTAGATGATAAAAAACAATTATTCCAATATAGTAATAATTTAAATTCAGATAAAATACTTGAAGCTTTAAATAATAATATTGATAATATTGCAATTAATATTTCTAGGCATATAAATATTAAAGATATTCAATCAATAAAAAAAATATTAGATAAACATATTAATTCTAATAATTTTAAACATCAAATAAATAAATTATCGTATGAATTTTCAAGTACTAAAGAAATGTCTGTAACAGAAATAAAAAACATATATTACCAACATGTAAAATACAATTTATTATATGGCGATATTAAAGAAAAAATATTTGCTTTAGCAAAAGATGATGATTTTAAAGATTGGCTAAAACGTAGATGGAAGCTGGTAATATGTGGATATATGGTAGTATTATTAATACTATTTATAACATATTATGTATTTATTCATAAATTAAATTAAAATTTTAATTTAAAATATACTTTGATATATCACTTAATGGAAATATCAAATTATAATATAGATGAGTTAATTAAAAATAAAGAAAAATTAGCTGAATATATTAAGAAAAATGAAGATATTAAAAATAATCTGAAAGAGGATCGAATTAAAATATCATTATTAAATGTTGACTCTAATTATAGAAATACACAGCCAAAAAATATAAATGAATCAAATGTAATTTTTTTACCAGAAAATCCAATTATAACAAAAAAAGGTTCTAATTTATTAAAATTTAATTATCCTAATCATAATTTACAAATAGGTGATTTTATTACTATAACAAATGTGGAAAGTATAAATAAAACAATATTAAATTCATTATTCTTATTTAACTCATTTAATTACTTAATAATAAAGATTAATCATAATGTTCCAAAAGATTATAAATTATGTATTGATAATTTAGAAATTGATATTAAGTTATTATCAGAATTAGATAGTAATATAGAAGAAGATACTAAATTTTATGGTTCTATTCCAATAAATATGTTAATTGGTTTGAAAACAGTAAATACATATCAAGATATTTTAGATGAAAATTTAAATATGTCAACAAATATTTTAGATAAACTGAAAACTTCAATTGCATCTGATATAGATACTGATTTACAATATAATTATATATATGATAATTTCTTATTTGCTAAATTAGATTTTAATTTTATTTCTAATAGTAATTTAGATTTATATAAGATTAATCATGTTTACAATATTAAATTAACATCTATTAATGGGATACCTTTAAATTTTATAAATGCAGATTATCCAATTAATTATGACAAAAAACAAGGAAAACACGAGGTAGCTAATATTGAAAATGATTATATACATATATATACTAAATCAAAAGCATATGCTACGGGTGAACTAGGTGGTTCGAAAATTAGCTTATTTAAAATTTTAAATACAATATCGGGATTCCCTAATGCTGGTGAATTTTCTATTAATCTAAGGAATAACTTTACAAATGTTGTTAGAATAGAATTAGTTAGTTCCGAATTTGCATTTACTGATTATGTTATTAAAAATAATATTAATAATAAATTATTTTGGCAACATTTAGATGACGGCGATAAGGTTTATGAAATATCTATCCCATCAGGTAATTATAGTGCTACAAATATAATTAAAACACTATCTACACAACTAAATAATATAGAAAGAATAACATCAACAGCTGAAAATAGAATATATAATAAATTCGAAATAATACTTAATACATTTACAAATCGACTCGAAATTAAAGCATTTTCTCAAACTGTATTACCAAATTCTATTACTGAAAATATAGTTATTGTTGATAATAAACAATATTATCAATTAGATATTAAACATCCAAATAATTTTGTTGAAATAGGTGATTTTATTACTATATCCAATTCAGAAGGTATTGGTGAAATACCAAAATCAGCAATAAATGCTACACATCAAGTATATAAGATTAATAAAACGGATCAGACATATTCTATCCTTTTATTACCTTTTAATAAAATAACAAGTGTGTCTGCACAAAAAGGTGGTTCTAGTTTAAAAATTAAAACATCTGCAAAAGTTAGATTCTTATTTGATAGACAAAATACATTAGGTGAAGTATTAGGTTTTAGCAATCCAGGTGATGCTTATTCTATAACACCATTTAGCTCAATTATTAGTAATAATGACAGTTATATTTATCCAAATGATTTAGATACTGTTGGAAATAAATCATCTATTAGCAATATTTTACAATTTACAGGCAAAAATAATTATTGGTTATTATATTTAAATAATCTTGAATCAGTTATTTTAAATAATGGACTTGAAAGTTGTTTTGCTAAAATATTGTTAGCTGGTACACAAGGTGATATTATATATAATAGTTTTGTTAATAGTCCAATTGAATTTGATACACCTATACCTACTATTAGTGAATTAAATATTAAAATAACTGATTCAAAAGGTAATATTATTAATTTTGAAAATACAAACTTTAGTTTTACAATTAGAATATATGAATTAATATCTAAACCAAAAGGAACTGGTAAATTTTCAAAGGATACTAGTTTTCATAAAGAAATGATCGAAAAAATTGGGTTAGATAATCTATAATAAGTTTCAAACAATACTATGTAAAGTTTATTCATGTAATCCATTAAGTGTCTTAACTATTCTCGACTGATTTATTACAAAACGAAAATAATTTTCAATTGTTACTTGCCAATTATATATCATTTTTGTTGTTATTTTATCGAAATAATTTACTATAACATTTAGGTTTTTATAAATGGGTGAACTTGTATTTATATCATTATCATCTATAAATAGATTGATATATTCCGATAAAATTTCTTTTGTCGATGCCTCTGAATATATTAATTGTTCTTTTTTACTTCCAAATAACTTTACAGAATTTAAAACTAATTTCGCTGCAATCATATCATATAGGATTTCAATCATATTTTTTCCATCTTGTCTCATTGTTTGATTAAACTTTTCTCCTACACGATTAATTGTTATATCTATATTTTCACCTTTATGTTTATTCAAGAAATAATTAAATAGACACTTTTTAATTGAAACCTCGAAACCGAAACATATTACATTTTGAGTCATATGTATTAATAAACGATTAACAAAAATTAGGATATCATTACTTTCTAAAAACTTTTCGTTTTTAAAATAATCCTCTATATAATTAGAACATGTATGATAGAACTTTCCTTTATCATTTATATCTTTAATATCAGACTTGGTAATATTTTGATAAGTTAATGGTGATACTTTATTACTAATATTTTTAGTTACATTTAATAATATTAAATTCATATCTTTTTCGGTTTTATTTGGTTTTAAATATGCATCCCATAACATCATGTACGAACCTCTATTCTTATTATTTTCATCTATAAAACTATCATAATACTTAATTATATCATATTCTCTTGATGCCGACTCTTTTAATTTTTTAGATGTACCTGGCTTATAGAATTGTATATTTATAGAAGTAATTTGTTTCTTTATTTCACTTATATTACTGTTTAATTTATTTATTTTTGCATCAAATTGATCTTTTATATTTTTAGGTATATTTGCAGCTTTTTTATTTTTTGTCAATTTACTAATTTGCTTTTGCATATCTGTCCTAGACTTTTTTAGATCATCTACAACTTCCTCAAGAACATTTGCAAAATCGTTCATATTAATAGTTCTACGGTCATTTGAAAAAGGGAAATTATTAAGACTTGGGTCACTAATATTATTTGTACTAAATATTGAATCCATATTATCTGGATCATAAAAGACGGTTCTAAACAAATATTGATTAATAATATATCCAATCACACTATATGATAATTCACTGTTTCTTAATATATTATTTCCAAATTCTGGATCACTTGTTATTAATACTTTAATTTGATTGTATTGATTAAAACTAAACGATTTGAGTATATTTGAATTATATGAACTATCATTTAATAATTTATTACTATGATTTGTTAATTCATCCAATATATATTTTGTAGGGTACTCTACATTTGTTCCAATCTTTATATTGTTGGTAAAATCATAAGATATTTGTTTGTTATTATTAATTTCAGTGAAAATTGGATAATAATAATTTCTTAGTACCGAATAAATTGCTGTTTTATTCTCATTATTTGTTATATAGGTATGTGCATTATTTTTTAGCATATTAACCATAATATTCTTTTCTAATATAAATTTATAAAATATCTTATTTAATGTGTTACTTGTATAATCATTTGAATATAATATGAAATCATCTTCTTTATTTTCTTTACGTTCATTTATTCTATAAAAACTTAAGAATACATCATTAGAATTTTCGTTTTTACTAAAATCTGGATACTTGGATGGATTATCACTTAATGATACTGTAAAATCTTTATCAGCAAATACATATGATATTTGATTATCAACATGTGTAGGTATAGAAGATGACGATTCTGTTATATTCATAATTTTTTTTAATATTTTAGATACTGTACTATTAATCTGCCATTTAAAATATCTAGATATTACTGTTTCAGTTATTTGTGCTTTTGTAAATTTATATCCTAATTCTTCATTAGTACCATCTATTTTAAAAAGTTTGTTTTTTTCTTTTATCATACCTGAAATATCTGCATCACTAACAACATCTCTATGTATTAAATCTAAAACCATCATTTTATAAAATTCATCAAACTCAAGTGATGGAGGTAGTTTTGCTTTCTTACTTATTTTCATATATTTTTTAATTGTATTAGATTTTATATATTTTTCTCTATTTAAGATTGACTGAATATAACTATTATTAAATGGCGTTATTGACATTATTCCAAAATCACTTTGGTCTTTTAAAGTATTCTTATGATCAGTCATCTTTACACCATCTTCTAAAATGTTAAATTCATCACCTAAATTACCATCATTAACAATAGTACTATTATCATACTCATCTAATAATTCCAATGAATTATAACTATCATCAAATATTATCGATTTTTCTTGTGATTTATCTGTAGGAATTTTATAATAAAAGAAAGATGGAATTATTACATCTTCTGTTTTAGTATTTAAATAATAATTAATAAAATAGTTGGAATTAATACTATTCATTTCTTTTACAAATGTATCTATGGTAGTTTTAAAGTCGAGTGGCTTACATGATTCTTGACATGTATTTTCTATATCTTTATTAATACTATTTAAATTTAATAAAATAGGATATATTATTGGTACAAGTTTTGTTAAATGATTACGATTATTATTTTTTTTATATGATGCAATAACATTTATCAAGTTAATCTTAGTATCTTGTCCAAATAATAGAGTAAAACATTTATGCAGTTGTTTATTCAAATCAACCCATATTTGATTAAATCCATCTTTTGATGACGGTCTAAATTGAACAACTTTATCAGCATCGACAACTCTAAAATAATTTTTGGGGTTTGTTTTATCTTCTCTCATTGAATTCTGAAACATCGCAATAGAGTCACTATCACTTGTAATAAATCCTAGAAAAGGCATTTTATTCGGTCGATTGCCAATAACAGTATTATTAAAATTATTTTGATTATTATCCTTATGGAAAAGATCTAAATTATTAGATGGGAAACATGATACAAAGTTTAATCCTAATATATATGATTCAGTAAATTTTTTAAGTAAATATTTTTTAGCCACATCGGCTATATCAAAACATTGTAAATATATTAATCTTCTACTTGGTAAAATATTATTTTCTAAATGATATAACATTTCAAATTTATCACCAAATAGTTTTTTTTCATCAGAATTATCAAAATCATTATTAATTATTATTTTATCTATAATTTGTTGTGATACATGTGGAACATTTACTCCAGGTGAATAATTATTACCATCTTGATAAATCAAATCTAAATTTTTTAAATATTTATTAATAGTGTCTGCAGCATTACTACTTTGTGTTTTTCTAATAATAAAAATAGTATCAACAACATGATTCTCAATTGGTTTCTGTTTCATTGAATCATATACCTTTGTCATTGCATAAACTAACCACTCTTTTTTATTAATATATTCAACAGTACCGGTTATCTTCTTAAGTTCTGTTTTAATAGCATCTGGAATTATATCACCTGGGTTAGTAAATATTTGATAACAAACCTTGGCTAATATAGCTGCTATTGTATTGTTGTTATCTAAATAGTTAATATTATTAATATTCATAACAAATTTATGTAATTCGTTAAATGATTCAGTTGAAAATAATATGTATATCCAATAAGCTAATCGGAGATTATGATCATTAGTCTTTTGATAAATAAGATGTATTAATGTTGTTTTCATTGCCTGAGTTAAAGATAATCTTCTATCAGAAGTATAATTAATACTGCCGGCAACATAATATAAAGCTTCAATAGGAATTCGTACTTGTAATCTAGATCCAGTTTTTTTATTTAATGATGTATTCATCATAAGATTATATATTTTAGGAATTTCTATACCACCACTATCATAGTTTTTATTATTATATTCGATTATACCTTTATCAATATCTGAAATATCATTGTATATCATATCCAAATTAGGAATATCGTACAGTTTGGAAGAGATATATTTACTTGTATTTTTAAACTCCTTGCTTGGCTCTCCTAGAGGTGTTTGATCATATAAACATTTTAATGAAAATTTTGTATTTTCACTCTCATCGTAAAATATTTTTGACACATCTTGTAAATCCATATGAGAATGACTAATATCTAACTTTCGAGCTCCTCCAATAAATGTTTTAGTAGTATAATTAATATAATTATCAGCAGAATCAACACAATATTGATATTTATCTTTATTGATTAATTTATTATTATTTTCATGAAACTCATTATTTGATGGATCGAAAAGTAACCTATTGCCATCTTTATAAATTTTATCGTACTTATTTTTGTAATCTTGTGGTGGATTGTTAAAAATATTTCCGATATCTGTTGTTATATAGTTAATACTATTTTCTATATTTTCTGCACATTTATCTTTAACACTTTTAAAATCTTTTATAATTGTTTGGTCTGTATAGTTAATATCAATATCATTTATTTTTTTAAAGTTACCCCATTTATTAGTTATAATAGTTTGAATTTTATTATATAATGGTAATACAACATCTTTATATTTTTTTAAATCATCTGCAGAATTAGCATCATTTGTTTTTTTATAATAGACAGATGTAACATTTGCCAATTCATCTGTTGTAACAAATGATTTAAGAATAGTTTTACTAATTGCTTTTATTCCACTATTATCACTTATATCATTCCAAATATTTTTTTCGATGGTAGCCATTGATAAATCACTGATTTCTGTTTTATAGGAATCAGTATGTGGTATTAAATCATTAATAAAAGCTGGTTTATATGGTTTAATTTGACCATTTAGATAATAATGAAAAGGTGTATTTCCAAGATTATCTGCAAAGTTAGGGTTAACTTTAATTTCTAACAGATATTTAATAATATCTGGATATTGTTTTAAGCATGCTAAATGCAATGGTGTAATATTATCTTTATTTGGGGAGTCTGGGTTAACATTATTATTAACTAAAAATTTAATAACATTTAATCTATTATTTTCGTTCTTTTCAACTGTGTCATTACTAATTACTTTATGAATTAGAGTATCTCCATTCTCGTTAATAACGCCTAATGGTAACTGATGCATTGTAGCAATATTTCTTAACTCATTTGTATCCATGTCTATTACTGATTGAAACAATAATTCTATTTTATGTTTATCTATTTGTACAATATCTCTATAATTTGTAAATTCTCTATTGAAAAATCTATTTGACATATATTTAAGATTGAGATAAAATATTAATGTTTTTTTGATATTTACTTAAAACTATTTAGTTTAGATATAGTAATAATGTATAATTCATCATATAAATATGGACCTCCACCAATTATAAATTCAATGCAAACACGGATAGTCAAAAGTGATGATGTAATTGCAACTGCAATACCTGCAAGTTTAATTTCGGCTGTTTTAAATGAAAGTCTAGAATCAGGAGATGTCAATTTTGATAATGTAGAATTAAATCTAGATAATGCAATTGGTTCAACTACAACAGTAGTAAATTTAAATGTAAATACGATAAATACAACCGAATCATATATTCGTGTTTTAAAAGATATTCGCATAGAAGGTAAAATGTTATTTAGTTCAAGTGATGCAATAGATGAAGATTATGTAGCTGATATAAAAGGTTCTATGAATGTGACCGGTATAAAAACAAATATTGATACAGATCAATTATTAATAAAAGATAATTGTATTAGTATAGGTACCAATAATGAAAGTTTAGATAATTTTGTGAATGGTTTATATTTTCCAAAAAAGGATCAATATTTAGGCGAAGGTAGTTCTATAGATAAGATAAGTATGTTGTCAATACCATATGGTACATTTTCAAATAATTTATTTAGTGTTCAACAGACTGTTTCAAAAAGATTTGAAGATAACAAATCAAGTATTCGTTTTTCGTATATAGTATCGGATTATGATTTTAATACAAAAAAAACAAGTGAAAATGAAATAACTTTAGAAGAACAAACATATGTTAATTCATTAAATAATATAACAAATGAAAGTAGTTCATTTTATGTAAATATTGAATCACATAATATAACATTACATGGTGGAAATATAATATCAGGAATGAATAAAGATTTAAATTTTTATTTAACAACTCAATCTAATGTTGAAGATAATTTTTTAAGTTTAAATTTGGACGATGACCGTATTAATATTAATAAACCAATTAATTTTACATTTAATGATGCAAATATTTTAACTACTAGAGATCTACATTTTAAAAGTAATTCGAGTCTTTCTACCGAATATTTTCAAATGGGTGAAACTGCAAATTCAACTTTTAAAAGTTTAAATTTTTTTAATAATGGAAATGGGAATGCTAATTTAATATTTGGTGGATCGGATAACAATACACAAAATACATTTGGTATATATCATAAACAATCTGGACCTGATAAATTAAATATACTTATAGATTCAACTAGTACAAACACAAATAGAATTGAAATGTATTCAAGACTTGTGGTACTAGGAAAAACAGCAAATTATCCGTCAATGACTATTAAAAATGAAATAGATAAAATTCCTGGCAATATATCACCAGAATCGCGAATATATTACCAACAAAAGACTCTATCTGCAACCCCACTAAATGCTACTCCGAATGATATAGATTTTAATTTTACAAATACATATGAACCAACTGCGACTGATATAATATTTACAGGATATATAACAATATCTAATACAAGTGCAAATCAACATCTTCATGTAAGAATAGAAGGTTCACATCATTTACACGGTTCAATACAAGAATCAAATATTATAATTATATCAAAAAAAGATATTGAATTAGCGAATAGTTCAAATGTAAATACAGGAGATATAGTTATTATACCAACGCCAACTATATCTTCAGGTAATTTTACAGGTGATTTTGAACTAAAAATAGAAAATAGATTAAATACTAGTTTTAAAGTAATGGTAAAACTAGAAATAATATCAAATTAATTTATTGAAAATAATCTTCATAGCACTTGCACGATCCTCTACATTCAGATTTTTCACATCCTACTTTTGGACATTTACCACCTATAGCACATGTATTTTTCTTTACTAAGAAAGCTCTTTCTCTATTAATAATAGTGTTTCCATTTTTTTGTAAGAAAACTCTGTAGTCATTTGAAGATTGAATTTTATTAACATGTCTAATATATTGATTTAAAACATCACTATCAACCCAACTAGTTAAAAAACGCCCATCGGACATTAAAGGTGGGCATCCAAATTTAGAATAACGGTTATTCATTTATATACTATTAGAGATAATTTAAAATTAATACGGTTATAATTCTTATATAGTTTTTTATAATATAATAATTTTCTTATATTAAAATTATTATATTATAAAAATAAAGCGATATACAATTTATGTATATTTATATTATTAATTAGTATTATAAATATTAATAATTTCTTTAGAAAGATCATTTTTAGTTTTTTTCTTGCCATTGGAATTTAATTCAATGTTTAATGATTCTGCAATACATTGTAATTCATTTAATTTATGTTTCATTAAATCACTAACTGTCTGTTTAACTGGTTCAATATTTATATTTTCAATGCTACAAGTTTCAAAATTTAGAGTTTCAGGGACATCTATTTCTATACTTTGATTACTATCATTCTTAATTACATATTCGCAACTATTATCTGATACATTTAATAATGTTTTATTATTAATATTATCAGATGTTTCAATTTCAGAACTATTATCAATGCTATAATTTTCAATAATATCTTCTTCATTGTCATTTGAATAAATTGCTAAATGTTCACATGGCGTTGATTCATCTTCTATTTCGGTTTCAAGTTCGTATACACGATTTTCTTCATTTATTGTAGGTAATGGTATTTGCAAAATAATTTCTTCATTATTTGTTTGAGGTAATGGAATTTGAAAAATAGGTTTTTCATTATTTGTTTGAGGTAATGGGATTTGAAAATTTTGTTTTTCTTTGGAAGAATTTGATAAAACTTTAGTTTGTTTATCAGATATACTTTTTTTGTTTATATTATCAACTGTATCTTCTAATTTATTAATTTTTTTTCTTAAGTCAATAATTTCTCTAAACATAAAATAAACAACTAATGTCAATCCAAGCAAGATTAGAAATTTATAGTCAAATAATTTCATTATATTATAATATTAGATTCCTTCTAACTTTTAAACCAATTAATTTTAATAATTTTTATATAAAAATTATTAATGCGTTAAAATTTTATTTATTGAATAGATTAGACATTTTTGTATATAAAAGAAGATAAAATTTGTAGAAATATATTAGATTTGCAAAGCAAAAAGAAAAGTATTTTTAGTTGGATATTATTTTCTAGAAGAAACACATTTATAAGGCGAAGAAAAATTAATAAAATAGTTGCAAAAGAAGTTAAATAGGTAGTAAATATATAGTTTTTTAAATTTATATTATAAATAAAAAATATGTTAGTATTTATAATATGAAATTAATTTATTTATTTTTAATTATTTGCATTATATTGTATTTCTATAAAAGAAAGGAATTATATACAAATGTATATGCACAACCAAAGTATATTAAAAAAGATATATTACATGGCTTAGAAATAATGGATAAAATTTTTAATTCACATAAGATTTATTATACAATTGGTTATGGTACATTACTAGGTGCTGTAAGACATCACGATATGATTGAATGGGATGATGATGCAGATATACATATTTTAAAAGAAGATATTAATAAAATAATGAGTCTTAAAGATGAATTTGCAAAATATGGAATTATACTAGAACAAGAATGGAAATTATTAAAATTATATTTCAATGATAAAAAATATCCATTTATTGATTTATTTCCAATTGGAAATGACTCGGGAAAAACTAGAAGATGTATACCATCTACTTTATCTAATCCAAAAAAATGTACTCAAATATACCAAAAATGGTGGACAAGTTGGTATGGGTTTCCCTATAATTGGATAATTAACCGAAAAAAGCTAAAATTTGGACAATTAAAATTATGGGCTCCTGTGAAATATTTAGAACTTTTAAAATTTTGGTATGGAAAAAAATGTTTAACCGAATGTTATACAAGTAATTTTGATCATATTACAGGGCGATATATAAAACCAAAATTAATAAAATGTTTAAATTTACCTAAACCACAAATATACTAATAATTTTTTCTAAATTATATATATATATATATATGATTGCAGAAGAATCGAAAAAATTATTTAGAAAAAATATAACTAAGACAGCTACAGTTGCTATAATAGGAATACTTATTAAAAAATATCTATTAAAAATAGGTTCCATTGAATTTGATAATGAATGGTTAATAAATACAATTGCAATAATAGTTGGTTTTGGTATTCATGATTTATTTGTATATAAATTAAACTATTTATTTAATTTTAAAGGTGAAAAAAAGAGAGCTAAAGTTACTGCAGTAAGAGATGTATTATCTTTTGGCACAATGTTAATATCAAAGGAGATTATTCTTTCTTTTATTAATAACGAATCAATAAATATAAATAAACTATTCCCAATTGGGTTAACTTTATGTGGATATATTATATATGATATGTATATTTCTGAAAAAATAAAACCAAAAATGGATTATAATACTAAATGGGTATCAACATTTGAAGATACAATGAAAACTACAATGGCATTTTTAATTAGCGATTTTATACCAGATCAAGATATTGAACTCTCCAATTTACCATTTTTATTTAGTTTATTAATAGCAGTGCCATTCTTTAATATAGTAACAGGTCCTCTTGTTATGAACTGATCAGTTTTTCATGCTTAATTTTACACCTTTGCACATTTATTAGTAATAATGTAAAAGGGAAAAATAGTTAGTTCACATCTTTAATTAAATATTAAAGATGTGAAATTATAATTTAATTTTTGTTTTAAAATTAAAATGCTAAATTAAATATAATGCCAGGAGGTTTACTCCAAATAGCTAGTTCAGGAATACAAGATATTTATTTAACTAAAACCCCTGAAATAACATTTTTTAAAAAAGTATATAGAAGACATACGAACTTTTCGTCTGAGACTATCGAAATTAATATTGAACAATTTCCTAATTATGGTGATGAATTTTTTATTAATATACCAAAATTTGGTGATTTAGTTTATAGATCATTCTTTAAAGTGGAAATTCCATTATTAAATTTTGATGATAGTTATATTAAAAATATAGAATATCAAAATATTAAAAATAATATTATAAAAAATTTAACAAATGAAATGAATACATGGAAAACTGAATATGACACACTTGTACAATTTTCTAATATTCAAATAATTTTTTATCAAAAAATTTTATTATTATTAAGATCGCAAGATGTTACTTATCAAAATGTTAATAATGAAACATTAACTTTAAGAAATTCATATAATCAAAATTTAAAAAAAACTATATTTAAAATTGATGAAGATATATATGATAAAATTGATATTATCAGTTATATTATTAACTTTGATAGAACATTTGGTACTAGCGATGATGAATTAAATAATATAATTACTTATGAAACATTTCTGAAAAATATTAATATTTTATATAAAAATAACATAAAACAATTAGAATATTACTTTAGTAACTATAATTATCATAAATCTAAATTAGATGAAATTAATACAGGAAATATTGATTATGCTTGGATTAAAAATTTAGGACATTATTATTTTACAAATTATAATATAGAAATAGATGGACAATTAGTAGAAAATTATACGAGTGATTATTTAAATATTTATAATTCACATAACATTCAAGAACACATGTTAAAAAATTACAATGAAATGATTGGTAATGTAAAATCAATAAATGAATTTAATAGTACTAAAGAAAACTATGAATTAATTATTCCTTTAATATTTTGGTTTAATCGAAATTCATCAAATGCATTACCATTAGTTGCCATGAAACATAGCCAAGCAACTATAAATGTAAAATTAAATGACTTAAATAATATTATTTATTTTAATGATTTCAAAAAAGAATATGATAATATTCTAAAATATGAAATGCCATATAAAGATCATCAGTTAAATAATAATCATATTAAATCTTTATCATATACTAATACAAATATAAATGAATCGGATATATCTAAAGTAGATTATAAACCAAAAGAACGATTATATATTTATAATTTTAAAAATATTACAAAAGAGCTATTAAAACTCAAATTTAAAAACCTAAGTTCAAGCGATATTGATGTTTTATTTACTAATTACAGTTCCAATGGTATTATGCTTTCATACGATGATTGGATTAATTTTAGAATTAATTCGATAAATACAAATAATGACATTATTAAAAAAGTTTGTAAAAATATAAATTTATATCAAAGTCCTCATTTTGAAGATTTAAATACACTTGTTGGTAAAATTGCTAAACCAAAAATTAAATTTTATACTGAATATATATATTTAGATGAAATAGAACGATTCAAATTTGCTCAGAATGATGTAGAATATATAATAAATCTACCGAATCAAATTACTACAGATATTGGTAATACAGAGTATTTTTCTACAGATATTGATATATTAAAACCAACAAAAGATGCATTTTGGACACTTATACCCAAAGTAAATAAAAATGGATTAAGTAAATATAGTTATAAAAATCCTTCTATAATTAATAAATGTTATTATATGGATCAAAAAATTATTAAAGAACTAAAATTTGCAGTTCAAGATATGAATATTATTGATTTTAAAATTGGTGAAAACTTTTACATGTTTGTAAATAAATATAATAAATTAAATTCTAGTTCTGATAATAGTTATTATATACCATTTTCATTATATCCGGAAGAAGCTCAACCTAGCGGTAGTGTTAATTTTTCAATAATTAAAGGGAAAAACATTCAAATAAATTTATATAAAGAATTTATTGAAACATATTTTAATTCCAAAATTAATAAAAATTTACAGGATATTGAATTAATATTTATTAATCGAAGTTATAATCTTCTTAAATTTGAAAAAGGAAAAGGTGGATTGATCTTTTATTAATCTATCATAAAATGAATATCTTCCGAATCATTATCAGAATATACTTGATTGCAGTTTATATAAATAGGTTTTGGTGCTATTATTTGCTTAATTTTAGTATCATATATTATTAGAAGATCATATATATTAATAATTAATTTTAGATATTTCTCGACTTTAACATAATAGTAAATAATAAATTTAATTTTATTCTCGGTTGTTAAGCTATCAAAATCTTCTTCTGATATTAATTTTATATTATTCTTATTAAAAAAATCAGTACCAAATATATTTATACTTTCATTTAATCTATGTTTTACATGCGAATAGATAATATCATTATTTTTAAATTTTAATTGAGAAACAAACTTTGTTACTCCATTAAAACCAGTAAAACTAGAATCAAAATGAGCCCTAAATACCAATAATAACCTTTCAAGTTCTGCTTTTTGTGAGTAAAAATCTTTTTCCCAAAAAATAGGATTTACATATGTTTCTTTAAATTTAAATATAATTTGGATAAATAAATGTTTTTTAAATATTGACGAATAAAAATCATTAATCATTTTATGTGTTATTACAAAACTTTCATCTAATGAACTAAATAGAAAAAATAAAGGATATTCTAATGATAGATCAGTTTGATTTTTTAAAAAGAATCTTATTATTAAACTCAAATGATAGTCTTCTATTTTAGATTGATTCCTTAAAATATTATAAATAAATGTTAGTGGAAATTTAAGATCTCTCAATTGATTATCTATTGTTGTCCAATTTATATTTTTTTTTTTCATATATACATAATTATATATATTATTCATCTACTAAACTTATATTTGTTATAAAATTTGCACATTTTACTGCAAAACTTATTGTTCTATTTAGTCCAGCTCCCACTATAAAATGACTGTGAAAAATAGTATCACCTGCACCTATATATAAAAAGTTATGATCATCGTAAGTAACAACTTTTGATATAGATATACTATGTCTCAAATATGTATTAAATATCTCAAAGTTATAAATTAAAGATTCTTGATTATTTTCTACAGATGTATACTTTAATATACTATTATAAACAAAATTTCTAACATAATTATCTTTAATCTTTTTACATATTGTTATTACATCCTCTCTTATAAAATATTTATTTTTTAAATTTATAAATAGTTTTAAATCACTATAATTATTTATATCAATGTCAATCTTTAATCTAAATATTAATTTACCATCATTTTTATCTAAAATTATTAAACTTGCATAATAATAATTTTTTAGAAAAGTTTTTTTATCAATTTTTGGTATATCTAATGTAACTAAATTCTTTTCCACATCTATATTTAATTTTGGAAATTTTGTTATTCTATTTTTAAAAACATCTAACCATGATGTATCAACATTTTTAGTTTTTGAATTATTAAATATAGGTGGATTTAATCTACTCCCTGTACAATCAAACATAATATCTATCTTTCCATTCTTCATATATTTACAATATTCATCCCAAGAATTTTCTTCAAATATAAAAGGAATATTATATACGTAATATGCTAATGTAAATAACACATATTCAATTATATAAATATTTATCATTAAACTATTATCATTATTATTTATCCATGTATAAATTCTTGGTAATAAATAAGAAAAAAATGATGAATTAAATGCAAATGGTCTATATCTTGTATATGGTTTTTTAATACCTTTCTTTTCAATTCTATTATCAAAAATTATTATATTTACCTTTGTGTTATTATGTAATCCATATGATAAATTATAATACTTGTAAATATAACAAGCTAGAAATAAACCAATTGGACCAGCTCCAATTATAGCTACGTTTACATATTTTGATTTATTACATATTTTTAATAATTTGTCTACATTTTCTACATTTGAAGGAATATTCATAAAGTATAAAGTATTTACAAGTTCTTTTATTTTATTAAAATTATTAGATCTATTTATTTCGATTGATAAATCTTTTAAAATATCTAGATTAATATCGGTCTTTGTAAACTGATATTTTTTATCTGATATATTAAATTCATTTGGTATTGTTATACTTGGATCATAATTAATTTCATATTTTAATTTTTTTTCCATAGATTTTTTAAATTCATTGTGTAATTCATTTACCTTGTTTAAATCATTGTAAAATGGATGATTTTCCATCAAAAATAACCTCTTAAATAAAATATTAATATTCTCTGATATTCTTTCTAATTCTTTATATTTATTCATTAATAATATAAACTATATTATTAATAATCTATTAAAATTATTA
>ERZ807291.953-NODE-953-length-48359-cov-5.967353_pt1 | contig 48359 bp, 35 predicted proteins | sample MGYA00521257_ERZ807291 | MGnify/ENA primary metagenome ERZ807291 (study PRJEB31413, sample SAMN03169783) | marine metagenome | biome: Marine; feature: Water; material: Subsurface seawater | place: North Sea | collected 2011-04-28 | depth 1 m m ... | reverse complement strand
GGCGCTTTAAAGCGCTCGCCGTAAGATACCGCCAGCTCATCACAACGGGCAATGAAGCGCTCCAAACCGTAGGTGTTCACAAACTGAATCAAGCCACCGGTCCATACAGGGGCACCAATGCCCATAATCGAGCCGATATTACCGTCAGCGACGGTTCGCAAAACGCTGGTTTCCAAACACTTAAGTGCCTCAATGACCTGACGGAACAGTAGTCGATCTTTCATGTCATCCACCGGCACAGAAACATCGGGCTTGTAATAAAGATCGAGCAGGCCAGGCCAGATTGTCTTAGTACCATCTTCGCTGTACTCGTAGAAGCCACCACCGTGATGGCGTCCGCCACGACCATGATCATTGATCATGGTGCCCACAACGCCCCGCGTCACACTACCGTCACCCCACTTGTCACGCACGCCCATTTCGGTCCAAGTAGCATCTGCCTTGCGGTTGAGCTCAAGGCTGACTTCATCAAACACCGCCAACGGCCCGACAGGCATACCAATTGCCTTGCCCATATTGTCAATTTGCACTGGGTGCAAACCCTCACTCAACATACGCGTACCCTCGTCGAGGTAGGTACCAAAGGTTCTCGACGTAAAGAAGCCTAGAGAATCATTAACAACGATCGGCGTCTTGCGGATTTGCTTGGTGTAATCATAGGCCTTGGCTAGCGCGAGATCACTGGTCTTCTCACCCATGATGATTTCAACGAGGGGCATCTTATCGACAGGTGAAAAGAAATGAATGCCAACAAAATTCTCAGCATTTTTACTCGCCTCGGCCAATTCTGTGATGGGCAATGTGGATGTGTTCGACCCCCAGACGCCCCCTTCAGCGAGATAAGGCTCAAGCTCTTGGGTAATTTGATGCTTGAGCTTGATGTTTTCGAATACGGCCTCAATGATAAGGTCACAGCCCGTAAGATCTTCATTATTGGCGGTGGCTTTGATCAGACCGAGAACTGCCTGCGCTTTCTCCTCAGTCATACGACCTTTGGCTATCCGCTTTTGCAGTAATTTCTCTGTGTAAGCCTTACCCTTATCTGCAGCCTCCTGAGAAATATCTTTAAGGACAACTTCTATCCCCGCCATGGCTGAAACATAGGCAATACCCTGCCCCATCATTCCGGCGCCTAAAACGCCCACTTTCTTAGTGAGCTGAGGCTCGATATTTTTGGGTCGTGACGCACCGCCATTGACTTGATTCATTTGAAAGAAGAACGTGGTGATCATGTTCTTAGCGACTGCGGTTTGCGCTAGCGCAGTGAAGTTACGGCTCTCGATGCGCATGGCGGTGTCAAAATCGACCCGTAACGCGGAAGCTGCCACATCTAAAATCTTTGCAGGTGCAGGTAATAAGCCGCGAGTTTTCTGGAACAGCATCGCCGACGCAGCAGGCAGCATTTGAGCGACCGCTGGATGGTTCGCGTTCCCACCGGGAATCTTATAACCCTTGGTATCCCACGGCTGAATACTGGCCGCTTCATTATCGGCATTCTCAATGATCCAAGCTTTTGCACGAGGGACAAGCTCGTCCCGTTCTGCAACCGTTTCGTGAATCAAGCCTGCTTGCTGCGCCTTAGCGGGCGTAACGCGCTTACCTTCAATAAGGTATTCATTGGCACCCATAAGACCCATCAGGTAAATGCCTTTTACAACGCCGCCACCGCCTGGCAAAAGACCCAATGTCACCTCGGGAAAACCTAGCTGCACTGACTTGTCGTCCCAGGCAATACGGTGATTACAGGCAAGCGTCAGCTCCAAGCCACCGCCCAATGCCGCACCGTTTATAGCCGCAACGTAAGGAACCGGCATTTTCTCCATGCGGCGAAAAACAGCTTTGATAGCTTGCACATTGTTGAAAAAATCTTCGGCGTTATCCGCAGACGCTTGAACCAATGTCTTAAGGTCACCGCCGGCAAAAAAAGTACTTTTCGCCGATGTCAGCACGACACCCTTAAGACCCTCTTCTGCCTCTAGCTTCGCAACCGTCTCCTCGAGCAAAGGTAGGAAAGCAGGGCTCATAGAGTTCACGGGGCCGTCCATATCCATCGTAATAGTAACGATATTATCGGCGTCTTTCTCGTAGTTAAATCCGCTCATTGTTTAATCAATCCTTTGTCTGTAGACCAGCGTTAAACGCGCTCAATAATGGTAGAGATACCCATGCCACCGCCCACACAGAGGGACAACATGGCGCGCTTAAGATTGCGGCGCTCGAGTTCATCCAGCATGGTACTGACCAAACAGCCCCCCGTAGCACCCAGCGGGTGCCCCATTGCGATTGAACCGCCGTTGACATTGGTAATCTCAAGATCAAGGTCGAGATCTTTCATATAACGCAGTACCACAGAGGCGAAAGCCTCATTGATTTCCCAAAGGTCAATATCGTCTTTGGTCATGCCCGCTTTTTCCAAACATTTCTTTGCCGCAGGACCAGGGCCGGTCAACATAATAATGGGGTCATTAGCGAGTACAGCCGTCGCGACTACACGCCCACGAGGCTTGAGGCCTAAGTCATTACCTGCTTTTTCGCTACCGATGAGTACCGCACTTGAGCCATCGACAATACCCGAGCTATTGCCGGGCGTATGGACATGATTAATCCGCTCTAAGGTGTTGTATTTGGCTAAAATCACATCGTCGAAGCCCAAACTCCCGTGCATTTCGAACGATGCCTTGAGCTTCGCTAAGCCTTCGAGGTTAGTTTGGGGCTTGATAAAGTCATCGCGCTCGAGAATGGTCAAACCATTTTCATCTTTAACGGGAACTACCGATCGATCAAACCAGCCGTTGTCACGCGCGTGGGCAGCCCGTTGCTGAGAGATGACCGCATATCGGTCAACATCTTCTCGCGACCAACCTTCGAGCGTCGCAATAGTGTCTGCGCCGATACCTTGGGGTACGAAACCTGACTTCAAAGAGAACGCAGGATCGCCACCCATCGCGCCGCCATTGGAGCCCATGGGGACTCGCGACATGCACTCGACGCCACCGGCAACAACCAAATCTTCCCAACCAGAAGCTACTTTTTGAGCAGCAATGTTTACCGCTTCCAAGCCGGACGCGCAGAATCGATCCAATTGCACACCTGCAACAGACTCATCCCAGCCCGCATTTTGAACGATCATTTTGGCAACGTCAGATCCCTGCTCGCCCACGGGCGTCACACAGCCCATCACCACATCATCAACGTAGCTGGTATCGAGGTCATGTCGACTCTGGAGTTCTCGCAAGAGCCCCGCACCGAGATCGACAGGCTTAACTTCATGTAGCGAGCCGTCCTTCTTTCCTTTGCTACGCGGTGTTCTTATCGCGTCGTAGATATAAGCTGTGTGAGTCATTGCTCCTCCAATTAGGCGCATGCACTTAAGCGCGTGCAATTAAACGCGTAGCAGTTGCCCCCGGCCCGCGCCGCCAGCAACTATTTTCAAATACAGAGTTGGTCGATAAAAACCATAGAGAAGAAAAACATACTCAAAGTTCAAATTCAATAGCGGCAACGTTTTATTGGCGGCTAATCTTTCCTCATCCGAGGGGAATAACGGAGTCTTTCAATTCCTTACTGATAACTTCGCGAATTAAATTGGTTAATTCTCGATAAAAAACCCGAGATGGGGCATTGCGACGGAAAAGTAGAGCGTGCTCTCGAAATAAACGCCCACCGGAGAGAGGCTGAATACGTAACTCCTCGGGCCGATGAATCTCACTTCGTACATAAAGCCCTGGCAGAAATGCGAGTCCCATACCCATAACAACCATCTGACGTAAGGTATCGAGACTGGTACCCTCAAAATCGCGATTTAGACGTGCGCCCGTTTGCTCACAGATGCGTTCAACTTCACGACGCAACGCATGCCGCTCATCGAGAGCCAGGATTTCCAGACCACTTAAATCACTTTCACGGAAATCTTCACCGCTGTTAAACGCCATCTCAGCGGGGCTTGCAAGTAACAATGGTTCCCGAAATAGCGGCTCCCGCTCAAGCGCGTCATTACTTGCCGGCACTGGACCGATAACTAAATCGAACTGACCCTCCTCAAGACCTGAAAGCAGCTTATCGGGTACCTCCTCGCGCACGTGTAGACGCAAACGCGTGAACTTTTTATGAATGAAGGGCAGCAGGGTCGGCAACAGATAGGGACCCAATGTAGGTGGCACACCCAACCTATACGTTGAGTAGGTATGGTCACCGAGCAAATGGGCAGACTCGATGAGATTACGCCATTGATTCAAGAGTTCCCGTGCATTGGGCAAAAGCTCGCGCCCTGCTGGCGTCAGATAAGTGGCATTGCGGCTTCGCTCCAGCAGTACAACACCCAACGCTTCTTCTAAACTGCGAAGTTGAACGGTAAGAGTCGGCTGAGTAACCCCTAAGCGCGTAGCCGCCTGTCTCAACGAGCCCGCCTCGGAAACTTCAAGAAAATACTCTAGCTGTCGCAATGAAGGCACGGTGGATTCCAAAGATATTCATGTGATAGATTAAATCTATACCCTATAGCGATTAACGTCTATATATTTTTGCAACGCATTTAGATCATTGTATGCCCCAAACTTAAATGGAACGGTGCCATGTTGTCTGCTTTTAAATTTGACCTATCCCATCTACGCGGTGACATCTACGGGGGCCTCACGGCCGGTGTAGTGGCAATCCCTCTTGCACTCGCCTTCGGTTTAGCCTCGGGCCTAGGCCCCATTGCGGGTATGTACGGCGCAATTATAGTAGGATTTTTTGCCGCCTGGTTCGGGGGAACACCTACTAACGTATCCGGACCAACAGGCCCCATGGTCGTGGTACTCGCGGGATTGTTCGCGAGTCTCTCTGGAGATGTTGGGCTTATCTTGACTGCGGTCATGCTCGCAGGTCTCATACAGATTGCTCTCGGGGTTTTTAAACTCGGCGACTTGGTCCGCTTGGTACCCTACCCCGTTGTATCCGGCTTTATGAGCGGAATTGGAGTGATCATTATTATCCTCCAGCTTGATGCGACGTTAGGGCATGCAGCACCTGCAGGCACCGTTCCAGGACTGGCCTATCTACCCACTGCCCTGGCAAGTATCAACTGGTCTGCGCTGTCCGTTGCTGCACTAACGCTTGTGGTTGTCTACAGCTGGCCCACCGCTTGGGGCAAATACCTCCCTGCGCCGCTGGCAGCACTCACAGCCGGTACTGTTCTATCGCTGTTTGTTGGCGCCATGCCAATTCTTGGCGATATACCCAGTGGCTTACCCTCATTGCATCTACCGGTCTTTGACCAATCGGCATTCGCGCTGGTCTTAGAAGCCGCGGTTATATTGGCAGTTCTTGGCTCGATCGATAGTTTATTGACCTCACTTGTTGCCGACAACATGACACGCACGCGTCACGATTCTAACCAAGAGCTCATAGGCCAAGGTATTGGTAACGCGGTCGCGGGCTTATTTGGAGGCATTGCCGGCGCAGGTGCCACTATGCGTACGGTTGTTAATGTCCGCTCAGGTGGTGTCACTAGACTCTCCGGAATGATCCACTCACTGGTACTCGCAGCCGTTGTTCTAGGTGTCGGACCCGTGGCCGCATATATACCCCACGCTGCACTCGCGGGTGTTCTCATCAAAGTGGGACTAGACATTATTGATTTTAGCTACCTCAAGAATGCCCATCGCGGACCTCGCTGGGATCTAGCCTTGATGGTTATGGTTCTGGGCTTGACCGTGTTTATTGACCTCATAACCGCTGTAGCGGCCGGGGTAGTACTTGCCGCTTTAGCCTACGTACGCCAAGTGGCTGCAAGTCAGCTCGATGACTTGCTATCTCGACCGCTTACACCAACAAGCGAAGAAGAACGCGAATTACTACATGATATTAAAGATCGAGTCACCATTTTCGAATTCGGGGGTCCCTTGAGTTTTGGTGCCGCTGCTGATGTTGGCCATCATGTCCGAGAGCGCTACCGCGATGGCATGCGCGCTATTGTGCTCGACTTCCAGCGAGTACCCTTTCTCGATGTTTCCGCGGCACGGGCCGTCGAGACAATCGCCTGTGATGCGAAACGTGCGGGCAAGCGAACTTTTGTTACAGGGATGTCCGATGAGATCGCTGAAACACTCGTTGGGCTAGAAGCGGACTGCTGCTTTGACATCGAAAAAGACCGCTATAAAGAACGCATAGAGATATTGCGGATGCTTAAGCAAGAATTCCCTGCCCATTGACGTCTCCAACCGATCCCGCGGCAATCGGGAGTGGGCGCAACGACAACCAGTAACACATTGTCAGGAAGCGCAGTTCCGATCTTCGTAAAGGAATGCCACAGACAAACCGTTACTCAAACGCTAAGTATTGGAACCTCGCTCAAGCGGGGTTTTTTTATTCTCCGCGTTCCGGTTGCTGACTACTAGCAAGCAGTCACCGCGAGACGAATTGTACTCGTCTATCCGAGATATGATGGAGCATGCTCTTAGGGTTAAACTAGCCCTTGACTACCGGCGGACTACTCACATGCACCTTGCCCTACTCGCCCTTTTTGGATGCCAACTAGCTGGCGATCTCCTTGCAGCGCAATTTGGCATACCCATTCCTGGGCCCGTGATGGGGATGATGCTAATGCTTGCCTACCTTGTGTTGACCGGCGGCGTATCGGAAAGCATGCAGACAATCGCGAGCCCGCTTCTTCGACATATGTCGCTACTCTTCATTCCGGCAGGTTCGGGGATACTGCTCTATCTCGAGTTAATCAAGGACGAATGGCTACCGATCGCCGTGGCCATTTCTGTCAGTACGCTAGTCACCCTGTTAGTGAGTGCAAGTGTCATGCGCTTGGGCCTGTCCGACCGTGACATAGAGCAGCGAGGGCCGTGAGCATGCTCGTCGATAATCTAGCGGGGCTCCCAGAGCTGGCGGCGCTCGCGCAAAATGCTGCTTGGAGTGTTCCTCTAACGGTGGCGTTTTACCTTATAGCGCTTTGGTTATTTAGGCGTGCGAAGCAGTCGCCCCTTGTCAACCCAGTGTTGCTCGGCATGGCCGGCGTGATGACAACGCTCCACCTAACAGATACGCGCTATGAGGACTATTTTAACGGTTCTCAAGCTCTACACTTTTTGTTGGGAACCGCCACGGTTGCCTTAGCAATTCCTCTCCATCAACAGTTACAGCATCTGCGACGCACCGCGCTACCGCTCATATTGAGCGTTGGCGCAGGTTCACTCACTGCAGCCCTGAGCACCTTATTCTGCATTAGCTGGCTTGGCGGTTCAGAGCTGACAATGCGCTCGCTGGCCGCTAAGTCTACGACCACCCCTGTTGCTATGGCTATCGCCGAGCAGCTAGAAGGGCTGCCGGCGCTTGCGGCTGTTACTGTCATCATTACTGGGATTTTGGGTGCCATCTTTGGTTTGGGCATCCTCCGCCTAACGGGCATTGTCGATCCACGTGCGCAGGGAATAGCTATAGGTATTGCTGCGCACGGCATCGGTACAGCCCGTGCTTTGCAAGTCAGTCACGCTTTGGGAGCCTATGCGGGACTCGGGATGGGCTTGAGCGCATTGTTCACCGCGATATTAGTGCCGCCAGTGTGGTATGTATTGGGGCCTTATTTAGTCACAGGATAATAAAGAAGAGGGTTACGACTTCGACACTCGCTGATTGACTTAGTGTCGAAGTCGATTCAGCTAAAACTCACACGGAACATTTCAGCTGCGTTTCCAGGGTGATTAGCCTTTCATTTTGACCATCATATCGATCATCTTATTAGCGAAATTGCTGTAAGGCGGCGTCATAAATTTCATCGCCGTAGTTTTGGCTTGATAAAACACGGGCCGCATTTTGGAGCACGCCGTAAAGCCCTCATAGCCGTGGTAATGCCCCATACCCGAGGGTCCGACACCACCAAAAGGCAAGTCGTGCTGCGCAACGTGGAATAACGCATCATTCACCGTTACACCACCCGACATAATATTCTCGATATAACGGTCAACCAATGCGCCGTCATTACTAAACGGATACAGTGCGAGCGGGCGGTCATGGCTATTTACATAATCAATAACTTCTTGGGGCTGCTCATAAGGCAAAACCATCAGCAAAGGACCAAAGGTCTCCCGCTGGCGGATGATCATCTCAGGCTGCGTATCGAGTACCAAATGCAAAGGCATTTTGCGTGCTGCGGGGTTGGCTTCTTGCTCACTCAACTTAACAATACGCGCGCCTTTTTCTTGGCAATCTACTAGCGTGTCTTGCAATCGCTTAAATGACAGGTCGTCAATAATCGACGTGTAATCATCGGCATTGATATCGGCACAGTGCTTAGCTGCCCACTCCTTACAGAGGGTAACAAACTCCTCGATCTGCGTTTTGTGCACAAACACATAATCGACGTTAGTGCAGATTTGACCAGCGTTGAAGCGCTTAACAAATAAAATGCGTTCTACTGCTTTTTGCAGCGAGAACGACTTGTCGATGACCGCAGGCGCTTTACCGCCTAGCTCGAGAATGACGGGTGTCAGATTCTGCGCCGCGGAAGCCATGACTTTACGACCCGTTTGGCCCGAGCCTGTGAAAATAATGAGATCGAAAGGAATCTGTGAAAACTCGATCCCTACACCGCCTGTCTCCTCAAAAAACTCGAGTTTTTCCAACGGGAAATAGTTTGGCGAAATTTTGCGTAAGACGCGGGTAAGCGCGACCGAGTTCTCCGACATTTTAACCATGGCGCGATTACCGGCAGCAAAAGCGGCAACGAGCTGAGTGACGGAGAGCATGATCGGAAAATTCCAAGGAACGATAAGGCCCGTAACACCCAAGGGCTGAGGAATCACCCGATTTTTGGCCCCGAAATACATCGTCAAGTCGATGCTTCGACGCTGGGGCTTCATCCATCCCTTTAACTGCTTAATAGTGTGCCCGATGGTGTCAGTCGCAGTAACGATTTCAGCAAATTTACTCTCAAAGCTGGAGCGATTGCCATAGTCTTCACAGATAGCCTGAATAATCTCATCTCGGTTTTCAGAGATCATACGTTTTAGCGCCAGTAAATCTTGCTTGCGCTGAGCAAAATCGGGATAGGGGTTTGCTAGATACGCAGCGCGTTGGCGCTGAAAAGCAGCGTTTAGCTCAAGTTTCGTCGCTTCGACAGATGCAGCCAACTGTCCTGCATCTAGGGTTGCAGCCTGATTCATTATGGGTACTCTCCTTGGGCAACGCCCAAATTAATGTCGCTATTTGCTTTGAAACTACCACAACGAGTGCACGAGATCACGCACCGACTACGTTGCTTTGAAGCGCTATTTGGGCGTGTAGTACGAGAAACTGGCCTGTAACTGACCTGTAAAAGAGCACCGTAATGCCTAATGTAACTCTACTATTAACCGCTCAGCCTCACGGCGAACCTCGTCCGCATCCGGACCAATTAACGTAAGGTGACCCAACTTGCGCCCTTTGCGTATGCCTTTTCCGTAGGTCTGAATGAGCGTCCGAATCGGGCCTTCCGGCATCGTTTTAGGAAGCGCGTCATCGAGAAGATTAACCATTGCCGCGCCCCCTTGCAGTACAGGCTCCACCACGGGCGCACCCAGTACCAAGCGCACATGCTGAGTGAATTGGTCTGCGCCTAAGGCACCCATCGACCAGTGCCCGGTATTGTGGACCCTAGGAGCGATTTCATTGACGATTAGTTGCCCTTCAGTGACGAAGAATTCAATAGCGAGCACACCAACGTAACCCATACGTTCAACGAGGCGCCGCGCGTACTCTTGCGCTTGCGCTGCCATTTCCTCATCCACCCTTGCAGGCACAAAACTGCCGATCAGAATACCGTCGCGCATTGCGTTCTCAGTCATGGGGTAACACTGAATAGCACCTTGCTCATCGCGACCCACAATGATCGCGAGCTCGCGCTCAATCGCAATCTCAGCCTCCGCGATCAGCGGGTAGCCGCCTTCCGGTATAGCGTCAATCGAATACTCCCCACCGACACGCCACTGACCGCCACCGTCATAACCCCCCAAAATTCGCTTGCAACGAACATGCGCGCTGGGGAACGTCGCTAGGAGTTGTGCGAGAGCGTCCGAGTCTGTCGCTGTTCCCCAGGGAGATGTGGGAATAGCCAGTTCGTCGAGCATCGCTTTCTGCGTATCTCGCTGGCGTAATATAACGAGCGCTTCATAGCTCGGCGCCAAACCGACTTCATTGGCTGCTCGACGAAGAATAGGATCAGGAATGCTTTCACGTTCAACGGTAATCGCATCGCAGGCAGCGAGAAAGGTATCCAATTCATCTTCAGAGTAAACTCGTCCCAGTCCCGCAACAACGGGCGTCTCATCGAGACAAAGAAATGAGACCTGTATCCCAAAACGGTTGGCCGCTTCACCCAGCATCTGACTGAGCTGACCACACCCAATTATTCCAAGACGCTGCTTCACTGTGCTCTCCTTAATTTTTAATCAAAGGGGGTTCTCTGGGACTTCGTCGGTTTGCGCAGCGCGAAAGCTATCGAGAGCCTTGCGTATATCACGGTCATCATTGGCAAGCATCGCCGCTGCAAACAAGGCCGCATTGACCGCGCCAGGCTTACCCACTGCAAACGTGGCCACTGGCACGCCTTTGGGCATTTGCACAATAGACATTAGCGCATCAATACCATTCAGCACGGTGGCATCCACAGGCACACCCAGCACTGGCACAGGCGTCATAGCCGCCGTCATACCGGGCAGATGGGCCGCACCGCCGGCACCAGCAATAATCGCCTTCAAGCCGCGGTCACGCGCACTGCGCGCGTAGTCATAGAGTCGATCAGGCGTTCGGTGAGCTGAAACAACCTTCGCCTCGTAGGGTATGCCCAGCTGCTCAAGCATGAGAGCGGCACCTTCCATTACGTCCCAATCGGAACGTGATCCCATGATAATTCCAACCGCGATGTCTGACATAGCCACCTCCAGTGGCGGAGAGCAGATCGTATCATTCTCTGCCCGGAACCTTGAATGAAAAAGGGCCCCTTCAGGGCCCCTCTAAAACGCGTTTAGTTTACCACCTAATTCCCTTTTCCGCGTCGAACGCAGACGGGAAAAAATGGCGGAGAAGGAGGGATTCGAACCCTCGATACGCTATTAACGTATACGCCCTTAGCAGGGGCGCGCCTTCAGCCACTCGGCCACTTCTCCGAACGGCGCGAAGCCTAACACAAGTCTAGCCCCGCGAAAAACCTTTAGTGGGATCATTTTTGATCCGATTGTTCGTCCGCTTGTTCATCCATAGACGGAGTGTCTTTTCCGGGTCTATCGAGTCTGGGTCTATCGAGGATCTCTTCTCGATGCACGGCGACATCGCGAGGAGCATCGACACCGATCCTCACTTGATTACCTTTGACGCCGAGTACGGTGATAGTGACATCGTCACCGATAATCAGCGATTCTCCTACTCGTCTTGTTAATATCAACATCGCCTACGTCCCTGTGCTTCGATGTTTAGTCCGCTTCAACCGTGAGCGCGGGCTAGTTATTGTAAAGAGCTAAACCGCCGTCGGTTGCTCCTCAGGTTCGGCATCTAGCTCAAACGCGGAGTGCAGTGTGCGCACTGCCAGCTCTAGAAACTTCTCTTCGATTATCACGGAAATCTTGATCTCCGAGGTACTAATCATCTGAATATTAACACCGACTTCGGCCAAAGCCCTAAACATAAGCGATGCCACGCCTGCGTGAGACCGCATTCCCACACCGACAACCGATACCTTGGCAATTTTTGAGTCCACACGCAGCTCTAGAGCGCCGAGCTCAGTCACGGTTTGAGACAGAATATCTTGGCTGCGCGCCAAGTCACCACGTCCCACTGTAAAGGTAAAGTCCGTCTTACCATCCTCACCAATGTTTTGCAGTATAACGTCAACTTCAATATTGGCCTCACCAATAGGGCCCAAAATACGATAAGCAACCCCGGGAATATCGGGTACACCGAGCACAGTTAGTTTCGCTTCATCGCGGTTGAATGCAATACCAGCAATTGCGGGAGCTTCCACAGCCGCATCCTCCTCCATGGTAATCAATGTACCGGGGCCATCTTCAAAGCTGCTCAGGACCCGCAGCGGCACCGAATATTTGCCGGCGAACTCTACCGACCGAATTTGAAGAACTTTTGAGCCCATGCTGGCCATTTCCAGCATTTCTTCAAAGGTAATCTTTTCTAACCTGCGGGCGCCATCCACGACTCTCGGGTCAGTGGTATAGACACCATCGACGTCGGTGTAGATCTGGCATTCGTCAGCTTTAAGCGCCGCAGCCAGAGCCACCGCCGTCGTATCCGAACCACCACGACCTAAGGTTGTTATATTGCCGTTTTCATCGACGCCTTGAAAGCCCGCCACCACCACGACATTGCCCTGCGTTAATTCACCGCGTAACTTAACGTCATCGATATGTCGTATGCGCGCTTTGGTATGCGAGTCATCGGTGAGAATACGCACTTGGCTGCCATTATAAGAGCGCGCACCCACATCTCGCTTGTGCAATGCCATGCAGAGTAACGCAGACGTGACCTGTTCGCCCGTAGATACCAACGCGTCTAACTCTCGCGGAGTGGGTCCTTCGGGAAGTATGTCAGTCGCGAGTCCAATAAGGCGGTTGGTTTCACCTGACATTGCCGAAACCACGACCACAATGTCATGGCCTTCATCACGAAAGCGCGCGACCTTGTCAGCGACACGCTCAATACGCTCGATTGTGCCAACCGAAGTCCCGCCAAATTTTTGAACAATAAGGGCCATAGCCTTCCGTTAATTGTGGCTGCCAAAAAGGGCCGCGAGCTTACCCGAAATACGACTTAAAATGAAGAGCCAGCGCGCCTAAACCCAGCGCGTTTTACACAAGGTTTTCGGCAACCCAGCCAGGGAAGGCAGCCACTGCCGCGGGTAAGCCCGCAATATCGTTTCCACCTCCCTGAGCCATATCGGGACGGCCGCCACCCTTTCCACCGAGGCGACCGGCAAATTCTTTCATAATATCGCCCGCTCGAATTCTATCCGTGGCGTCCTTCGACACTCCGGCAACCAAGCTGATTTTATCGCCTTCTACGGCCGCAAGCAGTATGGCGCTTGTGCCCAGTTTGTTCTTGCACTGATCGAGTGTGTCTCGCAAAGTCCCCACGTCAGCGCCTTCAAGGTGCGCGGCAAGCACGTTTATACCAGACACGTTTACCGCGTTAGCCGTTAAGTCACCACCTGAGGACGTGGCTAGCTTTTGCTTCAAGCGCGCGATCTCTTTCTCCAATCCTTTAAGCTCAGCGCGCAGTGAACCGGCCTTTTCAATCAGATTCTGTGGGTTGGCTTTGAGTTCAAAACACACGTCATTTAGCTGTATTTGAGATTGCTTCACCAAATCCAATGCCAGCTCTCCGGTGACCGCCTCTATACGACGAACACCCGAGGCGACGCCGGACTCAGCCGTGATCAACATCAGGCCAATATCCCCTGTTCGTTCCACGTGAGTACCGCCGCAAAGTTCTACCGAGAACCCCTCAGTACCCATGCTAAGTACGCGCACTTCATCACCGTATTTTTCACCAAACAAAGCGGTCGCACCCGCGGCAACCGCATCATCCATAGACATGACTTGCGTCTGCGCGGGGGTGTTGGAGCGAATCTCATCGTTAACCATTGCAGTGATGCGCGCCAACTGTTCTGCACTGACGGCTTCGCCGTGGGAAAAGTCAAAGCGCAATCGCTCAGAATCAACGAGCGACCCTTTCTGAGCGACGTGCGCTCCCAGAACCCGCCTAAGCGCCTCATGCAACAGGTGCGTCGCCGAGTGGTTGAGGCGGATGCGCTGTCTGACCGACGGGTCGACATTGGCCGACACCGCCTGACCGACAGTTAGGACACCTGCGGTCACACGGACGTGGTGCAGATGGTGCCCCTGTGATTTTGTGGTATCGCGCACATCGGCTCGATTTGAATCGCAGCTGAAAAAACCACAGTCACCAACCTGACCACCGCTCTCGCCATAGAATGGCGTTTGGTCGAGCACCACAATACCTTCCTGTCCATCAGTTAACCGTTCAACTTTTTCTCCGTCATGGAGCAAAGCGACAATGTGCGCTTGTGCTGATGTAGTCTCGTACCCTAAAAACACTGTTTCACCGTCGAGCGCGACCACGGCCGAATAGTCGACTTTAAAGCTACCACCCTCTTGAGAACGACGTCTCTGCTGCTCCATCTCCGACTCGTAACCATCGAGATCGAGGGTTAAATCTCGTTCCCGAGCGATATCGTTGGTCAAATCTACAGGAAAGCCATAGGTGTCATACAAACGAAAAATAACCTCCCCCGGAATAACGCTGCCTTTGAGCTCGCCCAGCGTTTCATCAAGTATGGCCATACCCTTGTCTAGGGTGCGCGCAAATTGCTCTTCTTCACCTGCCAAGGCGGCTTCGATCACAGCCTGCCTCTCTCTCAACTGTGGGTAAGCGTCACCCATTTGTTCTACCAAGGTTTCAACTAAGCTTGCAAAAAATGGTTTAGTTGCGCCTAACTTATTGCCGTGACGAACTGCACGGCGAATAATCCGTCGCAGTACATAACCGCGACCTTCGTTACTCGGTGTGACGCCGTCAGCAATGAGGAATGAACAGGACCGCAAGTGGTCAGCGACCACCCGCAAGGATTTCTCTTCGAGATCTGTAACGCCCAAGCACTGCGCGGTAGCGCCAATGAGCGCTTGAAAAAGGTCAATTTCGTAGTTCGAGTGAACGCCTTGGAGCACCGCGGCAATACGTTCAAGCCCCATGCCAGTATCCACCGAAGGCGCGGGCAGCGGATGAAGGTCGCCCGCCGCGTCTCGATTGTATTGCATGAATACTAGATTCCAGATTTCAATGTAGCGATCCAGGTCATCGTCTTCGCTACCGGGAGGGCCACCAGGAACATCGGCACCGTGATCATAAAAAATCTCTGAACTAGGGCCACAGGGACCGGTATCGCCCATCTGCCAGAAATTATCTTCATCTAAACGCGACAATCGGCTGGGATCGACACCAATTTCATTAACCCAGATATCAGCAGCCTCATCGTCGCTGATATGCACCGTTACCCAGAGCCGCTCTTTGGGGAGCTGCAAAACCTCGGTTAAAAATGCCCATCCGAATTGAATCGCTTCGCGCTTAAAATAGTCGCCAAAACTGAAATTACCAAGCATTTCGAAGAAAGTGTGGTGGCGGGCAGTGTAGCCAACATTATCCAAATCATTATGTTTACCACCGGCTCTCACGCACTTTTGCGAGGTAGTGGCGCGGACGTAGTCACGCTTTTCTACCCCCAAAAAAGTTTCTTTAAACTGATTCATTCCCGCATTAGTAAACAGCAGCGTAGGGTCATCGATAGGCACTAATGAACTCGATGCGACGCGGGTATGTCCCTCGCTTTCAAAATAAGATAGAAACGCTTCGCGGATTTCAGCGGTTTTCATGGGTGTTCTCTCAAATAGTGGTGTAATGCCCAATCACTAAGGACAGTGTAGCGGCTGCAGATTATTGAATCCCCTGGGATAGTTCCCCTTCCGCCATAGTACGGCCAGCCAGAATATGTAGATGAAGGTGAAACACCGTCTGGCCACCTCCCTCGCCATTATTAATGACTACTCTAAAACCTTCATCAACGCCCAGTTGCCGAGTGATATTGCCAACCGCTATTAACAGATGACCCAACAAAACCTGATCCTCTGTGGTTGCATCGACTAATCGGGAAATAGGCTTGCGTGGAATCACCAAAATATGGACAGGCGCTTGCGGATTAATATCGTTAATAGCGACACAGTGATCATCCTCGTATACAAAATCTACAGGGATTTCACCGCGGGTAATCTTGCCGAATATCGTATCAGCCATACTAATACACCTCAGCGCAGCTTTTCATCAGTCGTTAAGACACGCGCTTCGCTCTCGAGCATGACGGGAATGTCATCGCGGATAGGATACGCCAAACCACTGGCGCGACAGACCAATTCCTGCTTTTCACTATCGTACTCGAGGGGCGCTTTGGACACAGGGCACACCAAAATATCGAGCAACTTGGAATCGAGCACACAAACCTCCAACATTCAAATAAAGAAACGTGAATCGCAGAGTATACGGTGTCAGGGCGATTTCGGCATCGGGGGCACTAAAAGTTGTGGGTCAATTCGTTCCCGCCCCCAGCTCATACGCCAATCTAAGTGGGGTCCTGTCGCACGCCCTGTCGCGCCAACACGACCGAGAAGGTCGCCCGTATCGAGTTCATCACCCACGGATACCAGTACTTCGCTCATGTGCAGGAATGAGGAGGATAGCCCGTAGCCATGATCGAGAATCACCGTACCGCCAGAATAAAACAGATCAGGCTCGGCTAGGGTCACAATCCCAGGCCCGGGGGCTAACACTGGATGCCCCGTCGGCACAGCCACATCAACACCATAGTGTGGGGACCCGGGCGTGCCGTTGTAGAACCGCTGGCTGCCGTACACACCGCTAATACGACCTTTTGCAGGCCAGGCTAAGCCCGCCTGAACAGCCAGCAACCAATCTGGCCGCTCATAACGCTTCGCTTTCGCCGCTCGAACACGTTCACGCTCTTGAGCGATACGCTCCAGCTCTTCGGGCGGGGGCGTGACGGTTTTTTGTGGCACGCCTTCAACTCGAGATATCTTATAGTCTCGACGGGCAACGGTAACGATCTGCTTACAGCCTTGATCGCCTCCGATCGAGAGCGTTGCCTGCTTGGGCGCATCGCGACCTAAGCCAATAACAAATACGCCGCTGGACGTCACAGCAATCTCGCTATTATCAAATAGGACCAGTGTCTTCGGGGAAACTTCGCCCCACAAAAGACCGCCCTGAACAGAATTGCCTTCTAGGTTGATACAAGCATCTGCTCGCGTAGTTGCAGCACTTACGAGCACCGCGGCAACAAAAAAAATACGATTCATCAAGCCCGCTCCCATTTCCTCAGCCCTGTGGGGCCCAATATTCCTTAGATTCTGGCGAGTATTCGCTATTACTCTAGGTCTATCATCCCGTTAAACTACAGCGATGGGAAGATACCGACCACCTCGGCCTAGAGGCTCACCTTACATCACACCTGAAGGTGAGGCAGCTCTGCGTGCAGAGTTGCACCGTCTTTGGAAAGAAGAGCGACCAGTAGTCACTGCCACTGTCCAAGCGGCAGCCGCCAACGGGGATCGCTCTGAAAATGGCGATTACATTTACGGGAAAAAGCGTCTTCGTGAAATAGACAGCCGTGTCCGCTTTCTACGCATGCGACTTGAAGAGCTCTCGGTCGTCTGCGAGCCACCCTCAGATCCCAGTAAAGTCTGGTTCACGGCAAAGGTCACTTTAGAGGACGAAGACGGTAAGGCGCATAATTGGCAAATTGTCGGGCCCGATGAATTTGACCTCGGCGCCGCGAAATTAAGCTGCGATTCGCCCCTCGCCAGGGCTCTTTTAGGGAAGCCAGTGGGCAGCGAGGTAAGCGTCGACAGCCCAAATGGTAAGCGCCTATGGCACATCATCGATATTAGCTACACCAATAAGGACTAAGCTTAATCGGCTAAATCGGACATCTTTTAACTACCTGACCGCCAATTTCAAGCACCGTTTATTGGTACACGCTCAGCGTGCTGGTAAACTATGTGGATTCGACTTCTTTCTTTTACGTCGGGCGCGAAATGAGACCCAACGCGACCCAGCACTCACTGAGGCAACCTGTAAATGACTCTTAACACTCGCGATCAATTAGCCCAGCCCGCTGATTTTGTTGTCCGTCATATCGGGCCTACCGAACAGCAACAGGTCGAAATGGCCGGAGAGTTGGGTTATGGCTCAGTAGATGCGCTCATTGATACCGCGGTGCCAGAGCAGATACGCCGCAGGGAACTGATGCAGCTGGCACCTGCCATGACTGAGCAAGAAGCTCTCGCCAAACTTCGACGCTACGCCGACCAAAACGTTGTTATGCGCTCATGTATTGGCATGGGTTATTACGACACATTTACGCCGGGCGTCATCCAGCGCAATGTATTGGAAAATCCCGGCTGGTATACGGCTTATACCCCCTACCAACCCGAGATTTCGCAAGGTCGTTTAGAGGTACTCTTAACCTACCAGCAAATGGTCATGGACCTTACAGGTATGGAACTGGCCAACGCATCGCTGCTTGATGAGGCGACCGCTGCGGCCGAGGCGATGACGTTGATGCATCGCGTGAACAAAAAATCGCGCTCGCAGCGTTTCGTCGTTGCGTCAGACTGTCACCCTCAGACCATCGCCCTCATCAAAACTCGAGCAGAGCCGCTAGGGCTAGAAATTGACGTAGTCGACCCCGAGACCTTGGGTGACTGTGGGGAAGCCTTCGGTATGCTCGCACAGTATCCGGGCACGTGGGGAGATATACGCAACCTCGAAGCAGTCACTACCTCCGCTCATAATCGCAATACCCTGGTCTGTGTCGCATCAGACTTACTCGCGCTAACAATGATCAAACCGCCCGGTGCCCAAGGGGTCGACGTTGTAGTCGGAAACAGTCAGCGCTTTGGCGTGCCTATGGGCTTCGGTGGGCCTCATGCAGCGTTTTTTGCAACTCGCGATGCTTACAAGCGCTCGATCCCAGGTCGCGTTATCGGCGTATCTATTGACCGGCGTGGCGACCAAGCCTTGCGCATGGCAATGCAAACGCGCGAGCAGCATATCCGCCGAGAAAAAGCCACCAGCAACATTTGTACGGCTCAGGCACTACTTGCCATTATGGCCGCCCTCTATGCGATGTACCACGGTCCTGATGGTTTGCGCGCAATAGGTCGCAGAGTGCATTCATTAACCAACGCACTCGCTGAAGGCTTAGCCGACGGCCCGTATGAACTGCGTAACACGACGTGGTTCGATACCTTGACGCTCGAGGTCGGCAATCGACAAAGCGCTTTGCTTGAAAGCGCAAAACAAGCGGGTTATAACTTCCGAGTAGTCGGTGATGACGCCGTCGGCGTTTCGCTCGATGAAACCACCACCCTTGAAGACGTGACACGGCTTATTGATCTTTTTGAGGGCACAAGTATTGCGGCAGCTACTACGGGCATCCCTGAAGCGCTGATTCGTCCCGTTGACTATTTGCAGCATCCGCTATTTCAAGAATACCGCTCCGAAACTGAAATGCTGCGTTACTTGAAGCGCCTGGAAAACAAAGATATTGCTCTAACCCGTGCGATGATCCCACTCGGCAGCTGCACGATGAAGCTCAACGCCACAGCTGAAATGATACCCGTGACGTGGGCGGAGTTTGGACGGATGCATCCCTTTGCACCCTCCGACCAAAGCTTGGGCTATCAAGCCATGCTCGCAGAGCTAACTGATTGGCTGGTCGAGTGTACAGGTTACGATGGCATGTCACTGCAACCCAACGCAGGATCTCAGGGTGAGTACGCAGGGTTACTCGCCATCCGTCGTTACCATCAAGCCCGAGGCGACAGCCAGCGCGATATCTGCCTAATCCCTTCTTCAGCCCATGGCACTAACCCTGCCAGCGCGGTCATGGCCGGCATGCAAGTGGTGATTGTGGCTTGTGATGACAACGGCAATGTCGATATGGCAGACCTCCAAGTTAATGTCGAGAAGTACAGCGATCGGCTGGCCGCGATTATGGTGACCTATCCATCAACTCACGGTGTGTTCGAAGAGTCCATTGTTGACCTATGCGCCCTTATTCACCAGCATGGCGGACAAGTCTACGTTGACGGTGCAAACCTGAATGCCTTAATCGGTCTCGCGGCACCCGGCAAATTTGGCGCAGATGTCTCGCACCTCAATCTGCACAAAACGTTCTGCATTCCCCATGGTGGTGGCGGTCCTGGCATGGGTCCTATCGGCGTTGGTGCACACCTGATCCCCTTCCTTCCCACGTCGCCTGTTGCCCCTATCCCCGGGCTCGACACCAATAATGACGTTGTTTCCGCCGCGCCTTACGGCAGCGCATCAATACTGCCCATTTCATGGGTCTACATTGCGCTTATGGGCGCCGAGGGCCTCGCCCACGCAAGTAAAGTTGCGATTTTAAGCGCGAATTACATCGCTCACCGACTGAAGAATCACTACCCCGTGCTGTATACGGGTAGAGACGGTTTAGTCGCCCACGAGTGCATTATCGATCTTCGCCCCATCAAAGAGGCCAGCGGTATTAGCGAAGAAGATGTGGCGAAGCGCCTCATTGATTATGGTTTCCACGCACCCACTATGTCCTTTCCAGTGGCCGGCACCTTGATGATTGAGCCGACAGAATCGGAATCTCTCGCAGAAATTGACCGCTTTTGTGATGCGTTGATCAGTATTCGTGAGGAAATACGCGCGGTACAGTCGGGCGAACTTGATGCCAGTGATAACCCCTTAAAAAACGCTCCCCATACGCTTAATGATGTTGTTAGCAGTGATTGGGCACACCCCTACACGCGTGAGCAAGCAGCGTGGCCAGTTGCCTCATTACGCCAGGATAAGTACTGGGCACCGGTCACCCGCGTGGATAACGTCTACGGCGACCGCAACTTGTTCTGCGCATGCCCCGGCATGGATGTCTGGCAAGAGGAAAGCAGCAACGCTTGAATCGGCGATCACACCGCCATCTAGCCACACGGAGCGCTCAGTGCTCATCTGTAGCGCCTGTGTGGTTATTAGGGACATATGAACGCACGCAGCCCCTGATAAACCTGTTATTAGTCGGTCCCAAAAGAACCCAAATGGGGAACTTTTGCGTATTACTTTGTAAGTAGAATCAGGAGAGTTCACATGACGGACAATCGCCCTTTGGCAGGTCTTCGCGTTGTAGAAATGGGGCAGCTGCTTGCTGGTCCCTTTGCCGGCACTATACTCGGATACTTTGGCGCGGAAGTGATTAAAGTTGAACCGCCTACCGGGGATCCTATTCGTCAGTGGCGTGAAGTCAAAGATGGAAATTCACTGTGGTACTACTCTCTCGCACGCAACAAAAAGAGCGTTACGCTCGACTTGAAAGCTGAGCGCGGACGAGAATTGGCGTTTGATCTTTTGACCAAGGCAGACATTGTTATTGAAAACTTTCGCCCTGGGGCTATGGAAAGTTGGGGACTTGGACCCGAGGACATCAAAGCGCACAACCCAGGTATCATTTATGCCCGTATCTCAGGCTATGGGCAGGACGGCCCGTTTTCAGAGAAACCCGGCTATGCATCGGTCACAGAGGGCTATGGTGGCTTTCGATATATTAACGGTGAGCCCGGAAAGCCCCCTGTGCGGCCAAATATCTCACTGGGCGACACCTTAGCGGCTATCCATGCTGCTTTAGGTGTGGCTTTTGCCATTATTGAACGCACCAAGTCTGGCGAGGGTCAGATTGTCGACGTGGCTCTCTACGAGTCTATTTTTAACGTCCTCGAAGGAATCGTCCCGGAATTTGATGGTGCAGGAGTAATAAGGGAGCCCTCCGGCACCACAATAACGGGTATCGTTCCAACCAATACCTATACCTGTAAGGACGGCAAGCACGTCGTCATTGGCGGTAACGGCGACTCGATTTACAAGCGACTGATGACCGAAGCAGGTCGGGAAGATATGGCCAATGATCCAGAGCTTGCACACAACCCGGGCCGTGTTGTACACCAAGAAGCCATCGACAAAGCGCTCGCTGATTGGTGTGCCACTAATAATTCCCGAGATATTATCGATCGTCTGGAGGCCGTTCGTGTCCCCGTAGGCCCTATCTACGATGTGGAAGATATGATGGCTGACCCACATTATCAGGCTCGGGGAATGTTCGAGACTGTTGAAATAAACGGCCAGCCTTTAAAAATTCCTGCTATTCTACCCAAACTCAGTAAAACGCCGGGCCGAACCGACTGGCCGGGCGATGTTATTGGTAGTCATAATGATGAGGTATTGGGTGAATTGCTCGGGCTAGATACCGCTGAGAGAAGCGCGTTGCGCGACCAAGGGGTAACCAGCTAGTAGCAATAATGAATAGCGAGGCGGTTTGAAGAGGCAGCGAGTAAAAAGTGCCTTGTTCCCCGAGCACCCAAGCAAAATAATAACTGCCGGCTAAGCTAAGATGGACAAATGACAAGTCAATCGAACTACGTGAAGAGCCTCGTAATACAAAACGCTTTGACGATAGCGGTTATAGCCATCGGATCCATGCTGGCTTCCTTGTTAGTAACACTGTCACTTCTATTTTTCGTCGGTGCCGAGCTAACTTTATATAGCATTTTGATCAGCTTAGCTGTGCCCGGCATTGTCTCACCCATAGCAACAATTATTCTCCTTCATGTTAAACACCAGCTTGAGTTAGCCCAGCGGTCCCAACTGGAGCACTTGGCAAAATTAGCTTCGATTGGTGAGCTCGCCTCAAGTATCGTCCATGAAATTAATCAGCCTCTTACTGCCATCAAGCTCATTGCCGAGGGCATTCGCCGTAAATCGAATAAAGATCCACAAGAAGTCTTGGATAAGCTTCCAGAAAAAATCGACAGAATTATTCGGCAGATTAATCGCGCGACTGACATTAGCGCCCACATCCGACAATCTGCCCGAATAGCCACAGAAGAAAATCTCGATGCCGCGCTTGGCCCAATCTTAGAAGAATCGATAAGCTTATTTATGCCGCTTTTTAATGAAGCCGGGATAATAGCCACGCTCCAACTGGAACCCAATCTGCCCCCTGCCACAATACATCCCGGGCGAATTGAGCAGGTCATTCTCAATCTTTTTTCTAATGCTCGCGATGCGTTTGAAAACAATACAACCAGCGACAAGTGGATAAAGGTAGCGCTGAATCGAGGAGAAGACCAACAGCTCGTTATTGCAGTAGATGATTCTGCGGGCGGTATTCCGGACCACGCACTCGATAATATTTTTAACCCGTTCTTCACCACAAAGACCATCGGTAAAGGCACCGGGCTTGGTTTGTCGGTTGCCCACAACTTAATCGATGACGTTGGTGGAAACATTAGCGTGAGGAACACTGAACATGGAGCGAGATTTGTTATTCGCCTCCCCGCGGTTCAGAGTGCTCCAGTCTATTGATCGTCAGCTACGCCCTTAAAGGTAAGGTCGGTGTCATCACTGTTGACAGCGCGCCGGTTAATGCGTTGTCACATGCAGTTCGCTCGGGTATTGCTAACGCCCTAACCACGGCCGCAACCGATCACTCAATGGCTGTGGTAATTATCTGCGCAGGTCGAACGTTTATCGCCGGTGCTGATATCACCGAATTTGGTAAGCCCCCACAAGAACCTTCGCTGAACCAGATCCTTGAGCAGTTAGACAACCACCCTAAACTTACTCTTGCAGCAATCCATGGCACCGCACTTGGCGGTGGTTTTGAAACCGCGCTGAGTTGCAACTATCGTATCGCTCTAAAAAATGCCAAGGTGGGCTTACCCGAGGTCAAGCTGGGCTTATTACCCGGCGCCGGCGGTACTCAGCGAGTGCCGCGGCTTGCAGGTCTCGGACCCTCAATCAACCTTATGACGACAGGCAATCCCATAGCGGCGAGCCAGGCAGCCGAATGGTCTCTGGTTGATCGCGTCGTTGACGGAGACCTGCTCACAGAGGCCGTCGCGTATGCCGAGCAACTAGTTGCTGAGCAGGCGCCCCAAAAGCAGGCGCGCAACGGGCAGTTAATACTGAGCGATGCCGATCGCGACGCGATTTCTCAGCAGCGGGAACTAATGCGTAAGAAGACCCGCGGTGAAACGGCGCCACAACGAATTCTAGATTGTATTGAGGCGGCGGAGCTCGACTTTGACAAAGGCTTGGATCGCGAACGCGAGCTATTCATAGCTTGCATGCAAGATCCTCAGTCAACAGCGATGCGTCATATGTTTTTCGCCGAGCGCGCGGCTGCTAAGGTCGATAACCTACCCAAAGACACTTCGCTGCTCAACGTCGCTCGAGTCGGCATTATTGGTGCCGGTACGATGGGCGGCGGTATTGCTATGTGTTTCGCCCAAGCTGGCATTGCTGTAACCCTGCTCGACATGTCCGATGATGCGGTCAATGCGGGGATTGAAAAAATCACCAAAAACTACGCAATCAGTGTCAAACGGGGACGTCTGAGCGAAGCGCAGGTGGGCGGGATCATGGCAAACATCACGCCAACTTCGAGCTACAACGATCTGGCAGACATGGATCTGGTCATTGAAGCGGTGTTTGAAAATCTTGCCATTAAACAGGACGTTTTCAAAACCTTAGACGGTATCTGCAAACCTGGCGCCATCCTTGCCAGCAATACCTCATATCAGAGTATCGACGAGATTGCCTCCGTTACCTCGCGTCCCGAAAGCGTGCTGGGCATGCATTTTTTCAGTCCTGCCAACGTCATGAAGTTGCTTGAGGTAGTTCGTGGCGCCCAAAGCAGCGACACCATAATTGCTACTGCCATGGCGGTAGCTAAAACCATCGGCAAGGTGCCCGTACTGTCAGGCATGTGCTACGGCTTTATTGGCAATCGCATGTTGCGTCCCTATGCTCGCGAGGCAAGCTTATGCTTGATGGAGGGCGCCACACCTGCCCAAATTGACGGTGCTATGGAACGCTGGGGAATGGCAATGGGCCCACTGGCGGTGGGTGATCTCGCTGGGCTTGATATTGGCTATAAAGCGCGGGAACAACTCACGGACGAGCAAAAAGGCGAACCCGCCACTTATATCGTTGCGGATCGTTTGGTTGAGGCGGGGCGACTGGGCCAAAAATCGGGTGCCGGCTACTACCGATACGATCCCGATACGCGCCAGCGTGTCGATGATCCGCAAGTGATGACCATCGTAGAGAGTGCTTGCCAGGAACTGGGCATTAGCCGTCGGGTAATCAGTGACGATGAGATTGTAGATCGTCTGATTTTGGCTCTAGCCAATGAAGGCGCTAAAATCCTCGAAGAAGGTATTGCCCAGCGCGCAAGTGATATCGATGTGGTCTATTGCTTCGGCTATGGATTTCCGCGCTTCAAGGGAGGGCCCATGCACACCATCGAGGCCATGGGGCTAGAGCGTGCGGTTGCACGTATCAACGAATTTCAGTCGACACTAAATCCGGGAAATTGGCAGCTTGCGACCATACTGGCAGAGCTTGCAGCCAGCGGCGACTCTTTAGTGGGATACCATCGTGACTGAATCGATGTCATGCCAGCCCTCTCCTTAAATTGCAAAGAGAACAAGGGTGTGCGCAACACCCCCAATCAACACTTTGACACTATTAGCGGTACGCCCCCTTTACCGGTAGTGTAGTGACGTTACATTAGCGAGACATAGAGCCACAAGATGTTGCCAGATAATCAAGTATATTCTGATACAGCTCCGCTTTATGGTGATAAAAAAGCGTATTAGAGAAATGGTCAGCGCCTTCGAGCTCCAAATATTTATGGGGCTTATTCGCTTTCTTTAATACATCTAAATACTTCTCTGCGTGCTCGAGAGGTACTCGCTGATCAACGTCACCATGAATGAGTAAAATAGGGACGTTGACCTTATCGATCTCATTGAGTGGCGAGATACTGTCGTCCCACATCGACAGCTGTTCAATTTTACTCACACCACGCAAGCGATACCGATAATAATCAATTTGCATGTCTGGATCTGAAACGGCAGCACCAGCAATCACACATTGGTAGTACTGCGGCGTCCTCGACGCGGCCACCAATGCCGCATACCCACCGTAGGACCAACCAAACATTGCAACTTTATCTTTGTTAGCTAGCTCTTGATCGATAAGCCAAGCAACACCATCGTCTTTATCATCCTGCATTTTGTAGCCACCTTGACCACCATTTTTAAATGCTGACTGATAAAATTTTTGCCCATAGCCTTGAGAGCCGCGATATTGTGGTTGTAAGACCATGTAGCCGTTGTTCGCAAGCAGTTGTGCCCATTCATCAAAAATAATGACTTCTCGAACGAAGGGACCCCCGTGCGGCAAAACCACTAGGGGGAATGGCGGATTGCCACTGGGCACTGTTAAAAAGGCTGGAATCGTTACGCCGTCTCTCGCGGGATATTGAATATACTTCACGTCCGCAAGATTCTCCGCCTCGAAGTACGGACGCCCGCTCCCTATCAACTGTAGCTTGCCGTTGTGCAGCAAATAATGGCTGCCGGGATCTCTAGGTCCCAAATTCCGCACGGTTAATGACGATCCCTCCCTAGAGCGACTCGTAATGCGCGCGGAGTAAGCGTTAGGCAGTAGCGACTCTAATTGTCTTTGAAGCGCCGCCTCTTCGTCGTCAAAAAATTCGACAATTGGCTTATCTTTACAGTGCGTCACTCCCACAATTGTATCCGCGTGGGTCCACGCATTGCTGTGATAGCGAACGCCGCAGATGTCGACATCGGTACGCTGATATATCGCTTCAGCGAATTCTTTTGTCGCGGCATTGAACGACCAAAGGCCCGTCGTATCAGCACCTCTGTTGGCTTCAACAAGAAAGTGTCCCGGAAGGTCTGGATCGGGTCCAAAAACCCTAAAAGTGTCAAAACTGTCTTCATTGAGCCGATAAAACTCGGTCCAATCAGTCTCGCCAGGCTTACGCCAAAACCAAATAAAGTCGCCGGTATCAATATCAAAGCCGCGCGCAAGAATAGCATTGCCATCCTCGTCGAAGTCGATATTCCCGAGAGAAATCTTCCCTCGAACCAGGAGCTTTTTAGTGCCTCTCTCTAGGTCAAATTCCCAATAAGCGCGAGGTCGGAATGCTGCTTGCACCTTTGCACCAATGCCATCGTTTCCCCCCTCGGAAAACGATATTAAGATTTTCCCAGGTTTACCCGGCAGCACACTCACAACGCTAGGATCGCGCTCGTCAAACGATTTTAAGCGCTTGGCGTCCACATCGACGAGTGCTAGTCGATACTCATAAATGCCCTGATTAAAACCGTCAATCTTGTCACGGACCTGTTGACGTGCGGTGAACACTAAACTGCCATTATCGACCCAATTAAAGCTAATAATCTCCATTGGGCTTGCATTAATACGAAACGGCTCACTGTCTAATGCATCAGTCCGATATATTTCAATGATCGGGTTTTCTGCCTTGCCGGGAATTTTCATCATACCGAGACGAAGGCCATCTGGTGACAGTGCAACGCTACTGATCGCAGGTCTGCGCGCCCAGTAATCTACGGGATATGGCTCGCTCAGAGCACTGAAACTAGTCATTACACTGCTGATTAACAACAACCTACAAAGCACACTCACAACTACCTACCTCCTCGTCGGCATCATAAAAAAGGCGCGCTCGTGGCGCGCCTTTTTCCCCGCTGAACTAGTCCTTAATTGCCGCCAAACCGATAGGCTACATCGAGGAAGTAGACGCGTCCCTGTAGATCGTAGCCATAGCCGATCGGTGTATTAGAGAACGACAGTACTTCACTACCGTCAACAACCGGAGGCTCTTCATTAAAGACATTTCTTATGCCCGCGCCAATTGTCCAGGTATCAGCGTTATAAAACAACGATGTACTGTGTCTGAAGTAGTCATCTGCTTCGGCAAAATCTCTGCACAGCACGTCATCAGGTGGGCCGTAGCACGTGTCGGAAGCACCCGCAATTGAGTCGAATGGGTCAACCGAATCCCGGTCCTGATCGACCGCTCCTAAGTAACGTGTTTCCCAGGTAAAGGCCCAGCGATTCCAGTCGAAGCGAATCGCCATTTGGGCTTGCCACTCAGGAAAGCCCCATTCACCCTGATACTCTTCGCGATCAATACTTCCGTCAGCATTACCAAATTCGGTTGATCGCTCCAAGAGCCTGCTAGCCGTCAAATTAATGCTCATGTTGATTGGAACACCTAAATCTAGCTGATCGCGGAACGCCAAGTTATAGTCGATACCGCGGGCCGTCTCCTGATCGCGGTTGATAAACCCTAGGTCCATAAACACAATTTCGGGATTAGTAGGATCGGAAAAATCTCGGGTAATGCGACCACAGAATGCACTGGCTCCAGTACCGGCCTCATCGGTATAACAGTCACTGATTATAAAGCCCGTGCTGGGTTCAATAACTGTATTAGTGATTTCAATTTCGTAATATGTCATACCAAATGACAAGTCGAACTTGTTAGTGAAATCCTGCTCAAACGCAAACCCCAACGTCCACGACTCGGACTCTTCGGGGGCTAGAGTAGGAGATCCACCAGCTTGTACTTCCACACTGAACGTATTGAAGCCGCCATTATTTGCGAGGAACGGGTCAACGCCAGTAGCGCGGCAGTTATCCAAAATTAGTTGATCACGCTTATCATTGGCGGGGTTGTAATCGCCGGTAAGATTATCAATCGCATCCTCCGGAATATAACAAGGGTCCGCAACGTTTAAGAAGCCAGTAGAACCCGCCAAAAACAATTCTCGCAGGTTGGGCGCACGGAATGCGGTACCCCAAGTACCACGAATGAGCAAAGGCTCCACTGGCCGCCATCCAATTTTCGCCGACTCAGTGGTATTGTTTCCGTAATACTCGTCATCGGTGATACGCCCAGACAAATTCACGTTAAGCTCTGTTGCGAGCGGTTTATTGGCAAGAACCGGAATCTCAATTTCTGCAAACAATTCATTGACCGTTCGACTTCCCCGAGCACCCTTGTCAGAGAAGAAACCCCAGAATAGGCCCTCTGCCGCAACAGCATCGGGATTGGAGCGAATTTCATCCCGTCGCGTTTCAATACCAAGACCTAGGGCAACGTCCCCAGCAGGCAACTCAAGTACGTCACCACTTGCATAAGCAGAAACTACAACTTGCTCGTACTCAGTATCGAAGTTTCGGGTATCAAACAGGAAATCGCGCTCCGCCTGAGTCGCAAAATCCCCTACTACTGAGCCCACGGGATAAAGCGAAGGAGCATACATGTTAACCGGCACACACCCTGCAACTGCATCGTCTCGCAAAGGTGCGCCGAGATCATTTTCGCAAGGAGTGCTTGTGGAACTGTAGTAGCCCAATGCGTTGTTTAGGCGGTCTTCACGAACGCCAAATCTGCGCGACTCGCCATCGGATAAGGAGTAACTAGCGTACACGTCAAACGACCAGTTATCGAAGCTAGCAAAATTCATAAAAGGCATATCGCCACGAAGACCAGCGACAAACCGAAGCTGACTTTGCTCTACCTCTGTTCGGTTGCGATCGCCACGGACTGACACAATGGGCAATGTCGGAACAGGGCCAAGAGCGCCTGGATATAGGTTAACGATCCCAAAATCTCGAAACTGAGCGGGTGTCAGCCCATAAACACTGGCGATGCCTGCGGCAATGCTTGGGTTGTCGAGGTATGCTCCTGCAGCGAGGCCGCAATCCACACCATCTGGCTGATTGGGGTTACACAGGTTATAGGGATTAAGCGCGGGCACTTCTGGAAAAAGCTGCCCTTCGCCACTTTTAGATTTTACCTCTAGATACGAGTAATTGGCCTCGAAATACGGCGTAAGATTTGCTTCGCCCTCAAACGTATATTCTCCATATGCCATGACGTTATAGCGGGTAGACGCCGGAAATAAGTCGGCGTCCAACGTGGCGGGCTTCCCATTCAGGTCATATTGATACAGGTCAATATCACCAAGACCATCACCATTACCGTCGGCAGCTAGGCCAGTATAGGGATCTCCGGACTCACTGAAATTACCCCATCCACCATTGGAGTATCCCGGGGTGTAGTAAATTGAGCCCATATCAATCGAAGAAATGAATGTTCGGGCAGCAACCGATTGAAAGGCACAGTTGCCATAACTGGGGTAACCGATAGACTCATAATAAAGGTCCTCGGTACGTATACCGCCATTTTCATCGATCTCGACGTTGCTGGTGCAATCACCCGTCCAGTCGCGATCCGCCAAAGCAGCTTTGGTCGACTTGACATATTCAGCACCAATACCGAATACGCCACGGTCGGAATTGAATCCCCACGCAGCCGTTACCGTTGTATCAGAACCACCGGATTGCTGCGGCTGATTCGAGAAAATCTCTAGCTCTAACCCATCAAAATCTTTGCGTAAAATTGCGTTGACTACGCCTGCGATGGCATCAGAACCATAAACCGACGAGGCTCCGTCTAACAGAATATCGTATCGCTCTACAAGCGAGCGCGGCAGGAGGTTCAAGTTGGGAGCTGCAGGTGCCCCCTCGACTCCCGATGGAGACACCCTTCGACCATTGATAAGTACTAAGTTACGTTGCGCGCCCAAGCCTCGAAGATCGACCGTCGATGCAGCAGGGCCGTTATCCAATACAAAGCCTTGAAAAGTTAAGTCGATTTGCTGACCCGTGGCCGCCGTTGAGCCCTGTAAAATGTCGGCGGCATCAATCAACCCCACCTCTTTAGAGAATTCTGTGGTGATCACTTGAAGCGGTGAAATACTGCTAAATGTATCTCGCTTAAGCCTGGAGCCGGTCACAACGACTTCTTCAACGACCTGTTGGACAGGCGCAGAATCGGCCTGGGCTACGGCCTCTACGTTTGTCGTTTCGATCTCCTCAGATTGTGCCCACACATGCGACGTCTGGCTAATGCACAGCGCGGCGACCAACGAGGAAACAGCAAAAGAAAGTGGCTTGTATTTTGTTTTTATCATGGGAAATTCCTGTATCTAACGTTACGACCTATTGCGTCTTTATTTTTGGAATGGCAATACTTCGAATTTAAAATTAAATAACAGGGGAATCAAACTCTTTTTTTTATTTAAAAACCGCTGATTTTCGATCAGTTATATAAGTCAGCCCGGCGAAATTCAGCAAAAAAAAACCCCGGTAACCGCTTGGCGACCGGGGTTTAATTTAACAAAGGCTTACACCATCAGGATGTTAGAATCGATACATTGCATCGATTCCGTAAGCACGGAGTGCCGACGGGTGATTAAACGTTCCGCCAAACTCGGGGGCTGGAATAACTTCCTGCAGGTACTCCTCTTCGGTGATGTTGCGGCCCCACGCGGTTACGCTCCAATTCTCTGCCTCTAAACCGATGCGCAGATCGACTGTACCGTAGCCATCTCGACTCGATTTCGAGAAGTCTTGATTAAAGCCAGGCGCAAAGAACGCGTTCCAAATGGTCGGTGTCTGTTCACCCTGTAACGTGTGGAAGAATGTTTCTCCGACATACTGGTAATCGATACGGCTCACAAAATCGATCCCACCCATTGGAATCACTAGCTGGGCGCCTAAGGTACCGGTCGTCTCGGGCGCTTGCGGAACATTGTTGCCCTCCGTCAAAGGCCGGTTCTTGTTCTCTTTGATTTCCGAGTCGAGTAAACCAATACCACCGTAAATCGACAAGTTCTCAGTCGCTGCAAAGTTAAAGTCAGCCTCGAAACCCTGAATGGTGAGTTCGTCGATGGTGGTCACAGTACGCAACAATCCGAAGGGACCCGCAAAGAACTCAAAGAACTGGTTGTCTTCGACATCGGTACGAAAAACCGACGCATTGACACGCAGCCTGCGGTCCATGAACTCTGATTTAAGACCGAATTCGATAGACGTTGAAACTTCTTTATCGTAATCGTCTTTTATCAGAAGCTTGGCGTCGACTGCTTCACCAGGGCCGCCATAACCCGAGTTAAACCAGAAGTTAAGCGTATCTTCCGTTCCCAGTGCATTAAAGCCACCCGAGCGGAAACCCACTCCGTAGGAAGCATATAGATTGGTACTTTCAGCAGCTGCCCAGCTCAAAGTGACCTTAGGTTGGAATTGACTAAAGTCAGCATCACGATTGGGAATGCCATTAGGGTTATTCGCCAGCGCAGGGTTGATAGGCAATGGCTGGAAATTTGCACCCAAAAGGTTAACGTTCTGACCTGAGTTCTGCACGTTAGGTACTTGGTTATCTACCGTGCGCTCTTCGCGGTCATAGCGAACCGCAACTGCCAACTCTAAGGTATCAGACAGATCGAACTCAACCTGACCATAAACCGCATAAACCTTAGTATCGAACTCATCCCAAAACAATAAATCGGTCGGGTTAGGTCCATCTGCAGGGACGTAGGGCTGACGAAGGAACCCCGCGCCGGTATCCGCGCCGTAGCTCACCACCGACTCGCGTTCAATGTCTGCATAGTAAGCACCCGCGATCCAACGGAAGGGACCATCATCGTTAGATACCAGACGGGCATCAATGCTTAGGTCTGTCTGGTTGCGCTCTTGGTACTGATAACCGTCACAGGTAAGCGCGGTATATGGACCGTAAATACCTGCAAAATCGTTACCCGCACCCGGTGGTAGCACCAAAAACGGGGCAAGCACTGGCCCAAACAAATCGGGACGGCTGAAGCTATTTAACTCCGCTCGACCACTCTGACATGCAGGGGTTAATTCATAACCGTAAAACGTGGCCGCGGTACCATCTGACAACAGATACTCTTCAAGATCACTGTAAGCAACGCTCGCCACTAAATCGGCAAAACCTAGACTCCAATCGGCCTTGATCGAGAAGTCGAATGTTTCTTGCTCATTCTCACCGGGAACGTTGTTTGTAAAGTTGAAATCGAGATCGTTAGGATCGGCAAAGTAAGCCTCGTTACCCAATACGTCGACAAACAAGGGAATCGCAAACGCTGCATTGAAGTTGATTGCTCCGCCGCTGACCTCCGAATACCCGCCACGAAAATCGATCTCAAGATCATCGCTTACTGTCCAAATGGCGCGGCCGCGTACACTGGTGTCTTCCAGAAAATCGACCGAATCATCCCTTCCGGTGAACGTGTTCGCATAAAAACCATCGGTCTCACGGGTGCTTATTGCCAGGCGACCAGCAAGCTTATTCTCGATAATTGGGCCACTCACCATAGCCGACGCCTTGTAACTGTTGTTATTCGATACACCAGCAGTCACTTTGGCTTCGAATTCGTCGGTCGGCTTCTTGGTAGTCACCAAAATAGCTCCCGCTACGGCGTTGCGCCCATAAAGTGCGCCCTGGGGTCCTTTCAAAACCTCTATCTGCTGCACATCGAACAGCTCTTCATTAAAGCTGTTGGGGTTGGTACTCAACACCCCGTCAACAACGTAAGCAAATGTAGATTCAGCATCGCGCGTGGAGACAATTCCGCGAATGCTCACCTGGGTATCACCTACGTTTGCTGTGTCGACCAGCGTGACGTTAGGAATTAGCGAGATGTAATCACCGGCGCGTTCAATGCCCGCGCGTTGGATTGTCTCTTCACCAATCGCACTAATAGCGATGGGTACGTCCTGTAAGTTCTCACTACGCTTTCGCGCGGTAACCACGACTTCTTCAAGGGTAAAACTGGACTCTTGAGCAACGACTACCGGCGTTGTACTTATTGCCGATAACGCTGCTATTGCAGTCCATAGTGGGGTTTTCTTGGGGAACATGGGCGTCTCCTTTTTTTGCTGCCACAAGGGCCTAATCATTATCATTGTGAGTTTAGTGCCTACGCTGAGGCGGTGAAACTGGGTGAAACTGGCGCCTCAAGGTGGGTCTCACCTTTGCAGCGATTTTTAAGTTCTTCGATTGAGCCACCGCGATTAAACAGGGCAATCTCTGATCGAGCACCGCTGAGTTGAGCGCGAAGCGCAGCTGTTTCAACGTCATCAACAGTACCCTCGTCGGTCATGACTACGCCGTAACGCCGAGCACCGGACGCACTGACTAGGCCGCGCTCCACATCTTGACGAACAAGCTCAGGGTCGCGCGCAAAGGGATCGCCCCAACCACCGCCTCCCCACGTATTAAAATACAGGACATCACCGACCTTAACTTTCACGCCCTCGACTTTAGCGGGCAACCACTCCTCGCTCCCGTCAGCTCGTACCAAACGCTTGGTCGACCGTTGTCCAGTCTCACCACCGAGGACACCCCAGGGATACGTCAACCAACGCTCATCGTGAATTCCCACTTCGCCATTGGCAAGGAATCGATAAGCTACGCTCAAACCGTTACCGCCACGGTGCAATCCTGCACCGCCTGAGTCCGGGATGGTCTCATAGCGCTCAATACGCAAGGGGAAATAGGATTCAATGAATTCGTTGGGAACGTTAGTGAAACCTGGCCAAAGACTGTGGCCGTCTGGGCCATCGCCAACGGGCCTGCCGGGAATGCCACCAAAGCCGATTTGGAACAATTGGAACCACTCGCCCTTGTCATCGTAACCACTGTAGAACAGGTGAGGCGAGTCAGAGAAACCTGCAGCATTGAGCATTTGCTCTGGAGCACCCATACCGAGCAGGGCACCCAAAATATCGAAGATACGGCCGAGAGCATGCGTTCGACCCGATAAAGCGGCAGGGAACTTCGGCTTAAGCAAGGTTCCCTCAGGAATTCGGACGTCAACTAAATCGTAAAAGCCATCGTTAAAGACGATCTGGGGATCAACAACGTTGATCGTGAACGATCCAAAGAACATTTTGAACATGTCTTCGTTGAGATAAAAATTAACTGAACTCTGTGCTTGAGGATCGGTGCCACTGAAATCAAAAATTGCAGTGGAGCCTTCGCGCCACAACGTACACTTAATTTTGTAGGGCCCCATTCCCATTCCGTCATCGCAAATGTAGTCCTCAAACTCCCTTGGTTCTTCTGGAATGAACATTTCGATGATGTGCTTCATCGCGTCATAGTTGCGTTTGAGCATAATGTCCATCGTGGAATACAGGACATCGTCACCAAAGCGCTCCGAAAGCTCTACGACGCGCTTTGCTGCGGTGTTACAGGCGGCAACAAGTGCATTCAGATCGAAGCGATTCCACTCTGGAGTGCGCACGTTATGCAGAATAAGATCGAGCATGTCCGATTGGAGCACGCCTTTTTTATACAACTTGATAGGAGGGATGCGAATTCCCTCTTGGTAAATAGTCGTGGCCTCGATGGGGATTGATCCCGGCACCATGCCGCCGTTGTCAGACATGTGACCAAACATAGCCGACCATGCAATCTGCCGACCATTGCGGAAGATAGGTACCAATACAACCCAGTCGGGCAAGTGCGACACTGCCGCATTACACATATAAGGGTCGTTGGTTAGTATGACGTCGCCCTCTTCGATTTCCGCATCGTAAGCTTCCAAAAAGGGCCCGATAAAGGAACCAAACTGGCCGACAACCATCTTGCCGTCTTTATTCGCGATCATCGGGAAGCAATCGCCCTGCTCTCTAATGCCGGGAGACATCGCTGTCCGAAATAAAACCGCGTCCATCTCCTCTCGAGCATTCCTAAGCGCGTTTTCAATAAGGTCGACGGTTACGCCCTCTACATCGATTCGGCTGAGGGGTGTGCTATTTGTTTCAAGAATTCGTGCAGTCATTATTCGTTCCCTCAAACCGGTTCGATCAGCAAATTGCCAATCTTGTCGACGCGCGCGCTGTGGCCAGGCAGCACCACCGTGGTGGAGTCCATTTCACTGACAATCGCAGGCCCCATTACAGTATCCCCCGCACCTAATTGACCACGATCAAATATCCCTGTCGGGTGCCACTCCCCCTCATAATAAAAGCGTGATGTGTGAATCCGCGCTTTCTCCGTGTCACCGTTGCCATCGGCGATTGTGATATCCGCTTTTAACGTCGCGGCAGCTCCGACAATTGCGCGAATCATTAAAATTTCATGACCATCACCCAGTTTAAAAGTGAATAGCTGCTCATGCTCTGCATCGAACTGCTCTGTGAGGAGAGCAATGCCCTTTTCTGCAAGTTCTTCGGCAGTAAAGTCGACGGTGATTTGGAACGCCTGACCGGCGTACCGCAAATCCGCTTGATAAGTCACCTCGAGGCGGTCTTCTTCGATGCCATCGGCGATCAATGCTTGGCTTGCACGTACGCGAAGTCCTTCGAGATCGTCTTGCATTTGTGGCAACGTGAGATCACCAGCTAAGGTAATGTAGGTGCGCGCCGCCTCGTCCTGCACACGTGTAGTCGCGTCACCGTAAGCACACAGAACACCGGGCCCTGGAGGAACAATAACGGGCCAAGCTCCCGATAAAATCCCCAGTGAATTTGCGTGCAAGGGCCCTGCACCACCGAAACCCACTAGCGCAAAATCGCGCGGATCATAGCCTTGCTCGACCGACACCAACCGCAATGCACCAAACATCGACTCATTAACGATCTTAATAATCCCTTCAGCGGCTTCCATAAGCTCAATGCCCATGGCATCTGCGACAGTTTGAACTGCCTTAACCGACGCATCGCGGTTAATGAGCATATCGCCGCCTAGCTGAACGTCCGACGGTAAATAACCCAGTACGACGTTCGCATCGCAAACCGTTGGCGCTTCACCGCCCTTCATGTAACAAGCAGGTCCGGGCACCGCACCGGCGGATTCTGGACCGACGCGAAGCGCTTTGGTCAACTCGGGGACATAAGCGATCGAGCCACCACCCGCTCCCACTGTCCTAACGTCAACTGATGGCGCTCGCACGCGTACATCACCGACATAGGTTTCTCGGCGCACGCGCGCCCGAGCATTTTGTATCAGCGCGACGTCCGTCGACGTCCCCCCCATATCGAAGGTCAAAATATTGTCAAAACCCGCTTTGGTGCAAAAAAACAGCGCGCCAGTAACGCCGCCCGCAGGCCCTGACATTAAAAGATTAACGGGAGATTCAGCAGCCGCACGACTCGATGCTAGGCCACCGTCTGAACGCAAAATCGACAGCTGGGTATCCGCGCCTAATCGGTCTTCTAACGCCTGCTGCAAATTATTCACGTAGCGCTCTACTTCAGGACGCACGTAAGAATTGACAACGGTAGTTTCTGTTCGCTCGTACTCTTGCATCTCGGGGACTACTTCACTCGAGATGGAGATGGGTATATCGGTAAAGATTTCACGCGCAACTTCACGGGCCTGCTGCTCGTGACTGCCGTTCATATAGGAATTGATGAAACAAATGGTGAGCGCTTGAATACCGCCCTTTGCCTTCAATGTTTGTAAATCGGCGCGCAGCTTAGCCTCGTCCAGCGGAGTGACAGTTTCACCTGAGGCACTCATTCGCTCACTGGCCCCCATCGTTAGCTCAAGGGGCGCAAGAAGCGGCTTCTTGACATAGGTCACCCAACCACCCAGCCCGCCCGGGCAGTAAGATCGAGCGACTTGCAGCGTATCTTCGAAACCCGCTGTGGTGATCAAACCGACTGTCGCACCACGTCCGGTCAGGACGGCGTTAGTGGCTACGGTGGTACCGTGCATCACGAGTTTGATATCACTGGGCTCAATGCCCGTAGCGTCGCAAACCTTAGCCACGCCATTAAGAACGCCCATCGACGAATCTTCAGGGGTAGAGGGAACCTTGGCCGTGAAGGTATCCCCTGTCTCCTCATTCAGTAATAGGAAGTCGGTGAAGGTGCCACCCACATCTACGCCCAGTCGATAACGCATGCTCATTCCTTTTTATTTAATGTGAACTGGCAAAAATCTTCTGCCAATTCTTAACTAACCAATAATGCGAGCGGCCACCTTGGGGTGCCCCTATGAACTCACTCAGCAGCGCAATACTTTCCAATAGCGCTGCCATATCAATACCTGTGTCGAGGCCCATCTGTTGGCAAAGTGACGCTATGTCCTCTGTCGCCACGTTGCCTTTGGCACCCGGCGCAAAAGGGCAACCACCGAGTCCACCCGCCGAGCTATCGAACTGGCGAATCCCGGCCTCGAGCGCGGCATAAACATTGGCAATCCCAAGTGCTCGGGTGTCGTGAAAATGACAGGCTAAACGCTCTGCTCCATACGCCGCAACCAACTCACTCATCATTTCCTTAACCGCTGCAGGGTCTGCCGCGCCAATAGTGTCGGCAATCACCAAACGAGCAGGATTAAGCGTCATAAGTTCTGCGGCTTGCGCAAGGATGGTGTGAAGCGCAACCCGACCCTCATAAGGACACTCAAAAGCCACTGCTAGGTAAACGTGAATGTCGACGCTATCACTCGCGGCACGCTTGACGATATCCGCTGCCATCGCGAAAGTCTCAGTCAGACTTTTGCGAATGTTGTTCTGGTTCATTTGCTCCGTTGCTGAAATCGCAATAGCTTGAGTCTTAATGCCTGCGTCGCGAGCAAGCTCAAAACCTTTCATATTTGGCACAAGCGCCGAGTAAATGAGAGGCTGAGCAGGCAATTGACTCGCAAGCTGCTCAGTGCCCGCCATTTGCGGTACCGCTTTAGGGGATACAAAGCTGCCTATCTCGAGTTCAGGCACACCCGTTTTCGCCAAGCTCTCGATTAATCGCTGACGCTGCTCAAGCGATAAGTGGACAGGTTGCGCTTGCAAGCCATCTCGGGGCGCTACTTCTTTTATAATTACGCGCTCTGCCATAAGGAAAACAATACCCAATCAAGATGCCCCGCGAAAAGCAGGGATATCCTCACATTTACGTGTATTGGCTTCCCTCGGATCAGAACCGGATCAAAAAATTGACCGCAGGCTATGTCGTCGAGCTATCTTCCGTCAGCTGAATGCGCCCGCCGCACAATGCTGCGCGATCGAGGTCGACCACTGACCAACCATCGAGCCCTATTCTTGGAGGTCCAGAAAGTTGGCCATCCGCAGCCAATATCGCCTCACTGGCATCTGCCAGATGGGAAACATCAAAGGACAACAGAAACAGCCCCTCGCCCTCTTCGTCTAAAACGCGCTGTGGTTCCCCCGGTCCCGTGGGCTGGACCAAGACGATCCAGCTGTCTCCTGCCCGAAACCGTGCCGTACGGACCGCTCGGCTTGACAATGAATCGAACACAAACTCCTTGATACCCAACAACCGCGTATACCGCTCTACGGCTACATCAAGATCCCGAACCAGCAAGTTGACGTGATGAATTCCACGAATCATGGCGCTAACCATCGGGTCCGCTGCGGCGCTTAAACACTTCTCGCCCCCCCGAGAAAGTATGATCCACCCGAATCTCGTGTAATGAGTGGATCGGTGCAAAATATGGGTCGCGCTCCAATACGACAATATCGGCGAGCTTACCGACCTCGATCGTACCGATTTGCTCCTCTAGACCGATCTGCCATGCAGCATCGACCGTGTGTGCGCGAAGAGCCTGATCAACGCTTAAACGCTCACTCACTAAGGATTGAACAGGATAATCGGGGTCACCCGCGCGCTGGCGTGTGACGGCCATTTCAATATTGAACATGGGATTTAGCGCGTCGACACCAATCCAAGTCACCGGATAATCGCTGCCTAATGTGACTTTTGCACCGTTACGTCGAATAGAGGCGAGAGGATAAAGCTGCTCGAATCGCTCCCGACCTAAGTACTCTAGCGCGACATAATCGTATTCAAACCATGTCGGCGTAGTTTGCGCCACCACATTGAGTTCAGCGAAACGCAGGATATCTGCTGGGTTGACCACCTCAATATGGCAAATGGTAAATCGTGATGCAGTCTTGGGATAGGCTTCCCTCGCGGCTTGCACGGCATTGAGAGCCGTATTCACTGCGCCATCACCAATCGCATGCAAGTGCAAATCACGGTCTATCCCAGCAGCCTCTATAACCGTAGCAATGACTTCAGGCGCAGGTAGCAAAGGCGTCGCCACATGTCCTTCGGGCAAAACATAAGGCTCTAACGTAACCGCAGTTTTTGCCTCGACAGTGCCATCGAGAGAAAGCTTGAGGGTATTAACGTCAAAGTATGGGTGCTCATAGTCGGTATCGAGCTGCTGGAGTCGCTCGAGTGCTGTCTCTAAATCTGACGGGCGATTGACATAGAGCGACGCAATAATGCGAACCGGCAGCGCTTCTTGCTCGGCGAGTTCTAAGGCCAACTGTCGTCCAAGATCCGCCGTTTCAATCATGCCCGCATCAAATGCCGAGGTTAAACCCACCCGGGACATTTCACGCAAGAAGGCTGGCGCCGCCTTGCGCAAAGCAGGCATGGACACCACGTCCAGCGCATTCATCACTGGCTCTATCGCCGCACCTTCTACGAGCCATCCCGTCGGCACGCCCTCGTCATCACGCTGGAAGAAATGCGCACCGGGAACGGGGTCTGGGGATTCAGAGGAAATACCCGCCATCGCGAGGGCCATGGAATTCGCCCAAGCGGTGTGGCCACCTTCATCAATAATTAACGCCGGGCGGTCCGACACGATCTGGTCCAATTCTTTAGCTGTGGGACCATCAATCCCAAATGCCCGCGCTAAAAAGCCTGCACCCAATACCGGATTTTGTTCCGGATTATCGGCAATGTGTTGAGCGAGTGCTGCCAATACCTCCTCCGCACTTTGCGAAGGCGATAGCATGGCCCCGTCAACTAAGGGTAGGGTATCCATAATATGAATATGCGTATCAATAAACCCGGGGAATACAGCACGGCCGTTTAGATCGATGATTTTTGTTCCCGTGCCGGCTTGTCTCAGTGCGGCCTTGTCATCGCCCACAAATGCAATTTTATCGCCTTCTATGACTAGCGCTGTCTCTCGCTGGGCGCTGGCATCCATGGTGTACACAAAACCGTTGTGCAATACCCAATCGGCGGCCGCCGAAACACCGTTGCTTGATAGCAGCAATCCGATCGCAAGCGACCTGGCTAACGATCTTGCTCGCGACCCCATAAGCGACTTTTTATATCTCTGTATTGACACGTCTAACCCCACCATTCTGATACCAGTAATGCCAGTTAACTTAGCACGGATAGTTTATGTGTTGAGCCATATCGTGCCACTAGCATCAAAACTGAGTTATGGTTGTCGCTCTGCTATGGATCAATTATCTACCGTTGTTACAGAGAGAACGTGCTATGACTGAAACCCGCACTCTTGAGCGAGCGTCACAAGGTTTAGGGCAGCGACCCGCACTGATAATTGTTGATGTTATTAATGGGTTCACCGACCCCAACTGCCCTCTCGGCTCAGATGCTCATTCAGTGGTGGCGGCTAACTGCAAGTTGCTCGATCGTTTTCATGCACAACAATTACCTGTCTATTTGACGACTGTTGTCTACCACAATGATAGCGATGCCAGTGTATTTCGAGACCGGCTGCCTGCGCTTAATGTTTTGTCTGCTGGCTCACACTGGGTGGAGTTCGACTCTAGACTGCAGCTCTCTGAGAGCGATCAGCGAATAGAGAAAACCCATGCGAGCGCGTTTCACGGCACTCATCTCGACGAACAACTCAAAGAGCGCAACGTGGATTCGCTCGTAGTGACAGGACTGACGACCAGCGGTTGCGTGCGTGCGACCGCTGTCGATGGCTTGCAGTGCAACTACAAAGTCGTGGTGCCACGCGAAGCAACAGGCGACAGAAATCAAGCGGCCCATGAAGCCAATTTGTTCGATCTAAACGCCAAGTATGCCGACGTGATGAGCCTAGAAGATCTACTTTTGTTGTTAGACGCTATTACCTGAAGTCTTTTCAAAGGCCGCTTTTTGCTCGGGCGTCGCCTCAGTTTGATACTTCGCCTTCCATTCTCCATAGGGCATGCCATAGACTTTTTCACGCGCCGTGTCCAAGTCGACACTCTCGCCTTGGGCATCCGCCGCAGCAACGTACCACTTAGACAGGCAATTACGGCAAAACCCCGAGAGATTCATAAGGTCTATGTTTTGAACGTCTTTGCGGCTATCTAAATGCTCCAGCAATCGCCGGAAAACGGCTGCTTCAACTGCTTCATTACTCACTGTGGGCTCCTTTTCGCATCGATGATTTTCGCTTTAACCATTTCCGCCATCAGTAGACCCTGATCGGGAAACCGCCAGTTAAGATCTATGAACTGTTCAGGCGTGTAAAAATCAGCACCGTGGACTTCCCAAGGGCGAGAAATTTTGACCTCAGGTGAAGTCTGGACAGGTTCGCACGAGTACAGTCTGAAACCGTTGGCGAACTCACGGACCATACTACTAGCACGTACCTCGATACCCGTCTCTTCCCAGGTTTCGCGCTCAGCCGCACATTGCGCCGACTCACCTGAATCGACACTGCCTCCAGGGGGACTGAAACCACCACCCTGCCCCTGCATAAGTAAAAGCTTGCCCTCCCAAAGCACCATGCAGCCGGCGCTTGGAGCACTATCCTCTACTTCGCTGAAATTACACGTGGGACGTTGATCACAGGCCATTAGCAGCGCGAGTGAAAGCACCACTGAAATTCGTAAAGGGCCTTTACTCATAAACGAGTTCAACGGCCTCAGCGCCGACAGCACCACGCAGCGCCTCTAGCAAACCATCGCTTGGCTGTACCTTCCAAGCCTCACCTAAACGCACGTGCGCCTGACCACGAGATTGTTTGTAGGCCAATGTCACAGGACACTGGCCTCCTGCCGCCTGTCGTAAAGTGTCTCTCACGAGCTGGCGAATATTCTCACTAAATTGATCCCCGTTCACATGCAGCCGCAGCTCACGCACACGATGTTGACGCGCTTCTTCGAGCGAGCGGATCTCGCGCGCACGAATAGTAAGGCCACCTGAAAAATCATCTTGCTGAACACGGCCTTCGATCAAAACAATATTGCCTTTAACAAGCAGCTCGCGGTTATCGCTGTAGGTCTCCGCATAAACCGTCGATTCCATCTGCGCCGATTTATCATCGAGGCGGACAACAGCCATCACACCTCGTTGCGTTTTAATAGTTCTGACATCCACAATCAGTCCGGCAACCGTCGCGTTGTTGCCTGCCTGCATTTCACGAATCCGGCGGGGTACGAATTTGCGCAATTCATGCTCGTACTCATCGATAGGGTGAGCACTCAGGAAACTACCAATGCTCTCTACTTCTCCTGCCAGTAACTCTCGCAAAGTCCAAGGGCGGACTTTCCGATGCTCCGCATAAACATCACCCGTATCGGCTGAAAGAGCCACTTCGCCGAACAAGTCAACCATGCCCGCAGCGCTGTTCGCAGCGGTCTGCTCCGCAGCCTTTAGCGCGTCATCGAGGGCCGCCATTTGCACCCAGCGCTCGGCTCCGAACTGATCAAGAGCGCCACTTTTTATTAGCGCTTCTAACGCTCGACGATTAACCTTGCGTGGATCCGTGCGCGAACATAAATCAAATAAGTCGCTAAACGGCTTGTCTCGTCGAGCAGCAAGTAGACTTTCAATAGGACCCTCGCCTAGCCCCTTAATTGCACCCAGTCCGTAAATAATGTCGCCTGAATCATCCGCACTGAACATGTAACCACCTTCGTTAACCGCCGGTGGACGTACCGTCAGTCCCATTGAGCGGCATTCGTCACGAAAGGTGAGTAGCTTATCGGTATTGTCGAGTTCCGAGCTCATGACCGCGGCCATAAATTGAGACGGATAGTGAGTTTTCAGCCATGCAGTTTGATAAGAGACAAGGGCATAAGCGGCTGAGTGCGACTTGTTGAAGCCATAGCCTGCAAATTTTTCTACGAGGTCAAAGATCTTCATTGCGAGATCAGGATTTATGCCCTTAGCCGCCGCGCCCTCAGCAAATACAGACCGCTGCTTGGCCATTTCTTCGGGTTTTTTCTTGCCCATAGCCCGGCGCAGCAAATCAGCGCCGCCAAGGGTATAACCCGCAAGCTCCTGAGCAATCTGCATCACTTGCTCTTGATAGAGAATAATACCGTAGGTGGGCTCCAGAATGGGTTTCAGCGATTCGTGCTGATAATCCTTATCGGGGTAGGACAGTGCCTCACGGCCATGCTTCCGGTCGATAAAGTTATCAACCATCCCCGACTGCAATGGACCAGGACGAAACAATGCAACCAAAGCAATAATATCTTCGAAGCAATCGGGCAGCAGCCGTTTTATAAGCTCCTTCATACCCCGAGATTCGAGCTGAAAAATAGCCGTGGTTTCAGCGGATTTCAGCAGCCGAAATACCTCAGGGTCATCGAGAGGTATTGTCGTTATATCGAGACCTGGTTCATCTTGACGCTGTCGAGTTGCGTCGATCATCTTTACCGCCCAATCGATGATCGTCAATGTGCGCAGGCCGAGGAAATCGAACTTTACAAGCCCGGCATCTTCCACATCATTTTTATCATACTGCGTAACAACACCGGCCCCTTCTTCATCGCAGTAGAGCGGCGAAAAATCCGTCAATCTCGATGGCGCAATGACTACGCCACCCGCGTGTTTACCCACGTTACGCGTCACACCCTCAAGCTGTAACGCCATGTCCCAAATTTCTTGCGCCGAACTGTCCTCCTCGAGCAGTTGTCGAAGCGCATCCTCTTGGTCAATTGCCTTCTCCAAGGTCATCCCAACTTCGAAGGGAATCAGTTTAGAAAGCTTGTCAGCCAAACCATAGGGTTTGTCTTGCACGCGCGCGACGTCGCGCACCACGGCTTTAGCCGCCATGGTGCCAAAAGTGATAATTTGCGAAACCGCTTCGCGACCGTAAAGGTTTGCCACGTAGTCGATCACTTCGTCGCGACGTTCCATACAGAAATCGACGTCGAAATCAGGCATCGATACACGCTGGGGATTAAGAAATCGTTCGAACAGCAAATCGTACTCTAGGGGGTCAAGATCAGTAATCTCTAGCGCATACGCGACTAATGAGCCAGCGCCCGACCCTCGCCCGGGGCCTACTGCAATCCCGTTTTTCTTGGCCCAACGAATGAAATCCATGACGACTAAGAAATAGCCCGGAAATCCCATTTCGTTAATAACGTTTAACTCAAAGTCGAGTCTTGCACGATACGTGTGCTCATCGCTTACCGATAATTTTTTCAGTCGTTCGGTTAAGCCCGCGTGAGACAGTTGCGCGAGAAACTCTTCAATGGTTAGGCCATCGGGCACAGGGAAGTTCGGAAGAAAAGGTTCGCCGAGGCGAATGACAACCGAACAGCGACGCGCAATCTCTACCGTGTTTTGTAGCGCCTCTGGGATGTCAGAAAACAATTCTGCCATCTCATCGGGTGATCGCAGATACTGCTGCTCGGAATACTCACGCGCACGACGCGGGTCATCGAGCGTACGTCCATAACCAATACACACTCTAGCTTCGTGTGCTTCAAATTCCTCTGAGCTTAAAAATCGTACGTCATTGGTAGCAACTACAGGGCATTGAACCTCTGTCGCTAAAGCAACAGCAGCTTCAATATAATCCTCTTCCCATTCACGCCCTGTACGCTGAAGCTCCACGTAAAAACGGTCGGGGAATGTAGCCATCATTGACTGCAAAACTTGACGCGCTTCATTGTGATGCCCATGAAGAAGGAACTGGCCAATCTGTCCAGCTCTTCCCCCGGATAGACCGATCAAACCGTCTGCCAAACCATCGAGCCAATCGCGTTGAATTCGAGCCTGGCCATGGTACTGGCCTTCTTGCCAAGCACGAGAAATGAGCAGCGTTAGATTTTTATAGCCTGTTTCATCAAGGGCAAGCAACGTCAGGGGCCAGGGACGCTCTTTGTCATGAGGGTCATCGAGCCAAAAATCGGCGCCAATGATCAATTTAACGCCAGCAGCCTGCGACGCCTTATAAGCTTTGATAAGCCCATAGAAATTAGTGACGTCCGTTAGGGCGACCGCGGGCATTCCCATGTCTGCTACTTTAGACATCAACTTGGGAATCCGCACTAAACCATCGACCAAGGAGAATTCGCTATGTACTTTTAAGTGGATAAATTGCGTCATAGTTTCCAAGCTAGCTGAGTCCTCTGAGGTTCTCAAGACCCCTGCCGCAAAAGTCGTTTTACGGGCCCAAAACTCGTTCGATGACTCGGTGTCGGGCCGAGAGCCTCCAGTGCCTGCAAGTGCTCTCGCGTGGGATAACCCTTGTGTTTTTCGAATCCATAGCCGGGATACTGGTCGTTCAGCGCAACCAATTCTGCATCACGCTGAACCTTCGCGAGAATAGACGCTGCGCCAATAGCTGGCTCCAAGGCGTCCCCTCCAATCACAGCGCGAGCCTCATAAGGCCAGCGCGGCAAGCGATTACCGTCTACCAACACAAAGTGCGGCTGAATATGGAGTGCCGCCACAGCGCGATGCATAGCGAGCAAAGACGCCTGAAGAATATTTAACTCATCAATCTCTAAAACGCTCGCTCGCCCTATTGCCCACGACACGGCGAACTCTCGAATGTCTGCTGCAATTCGGTCTCGACGATTTTCTGAGAGCTTTTTAGAGTCGGTGATACCGGCGGGCACGGTGTCGCCTAAAATCACCGCTGCCGCGACCACATCTCCTGCAAGCGGACCGCGACCCACCTCGTCGACCCCCGCCACTAACTGTCCCTTTGTCGGCGTAAACAAGTCAGTCATTGGTGCCCTTTTTGAATCAGATGTTCCAATGCGTCGGCACAACGACCAGCGAAGCCGCTGCCAATCGAGGCGGCAATACTGTCAAAAGCGGGCACTTGGATATCTTCGCCGCGAGTCATTGCCTCGATCAATGCGTCTGCCAGGGCCTCAGGGGTGGCTGCATCTTGCAGTAACTCGGGAACCACCTCCCGTCCGGCGAGGATATTGGGCAAGCCAACGAAGCGCGTAGTCGCCATTCGAGACAATATTTGCCAGGAAAGCCAGGCCATTCTATAAGCGATAACCATTGGTCGCCTCAGCAACATCGCTTCCAATGTTGCGGTACCCGAGGCGAGCAAGACAGCGTCGGCTGCTTGCATAGCAAGTCTACCCTGTCCATCGACGATGGTGACCTGGAGGCGTTTGTTTTCAAGCGCCTTCTCAATTTGACTGCGTCGATCGCCGTTAGCAGCAGGAATGACAAACGTGAGTTCTGGCTGTTCTGCGGTTAACCGCTCTAAGGTCGGCACGAACACATCCATCAAGGTCGCCACCTCTCCCGCACGACTACCGGGTAAAACCGCGAGCACCGGAGTAGTAGAAGGAAGGCCCAGCTGGGCACGAGCGGCATTTTTATCGGGTAGATTCGCCAGCTCTTCAAGCAATGGATGGCCCACACAAACTGCCGGGATACCAGCGCGCTTATAAATATCAAGTTCAAACGGAAGCAGGCAGAGCATGAGATCAACTGACTGGGCAATAGTTTTGATCCGACTGGGGCGCCAAGCCCATACCGAGGGGCTAACTAAATGTGCGCAGGTTTGGCCCTGTTGTCGCAGTCGTCGCTCGAGAGTGAGATTAAAATCGGGACTATCAATACCAATGAAACAATCGGGCCGCCATTCGCTTTGCTGCTGGAACACGTCAGCGCGGATGCGAAGTAGTTCTGGGAGTCGCTTAAGAGGTTCAACCAGCCCCATAACCGCCAAGCGATCCATCGGATAAAGTGACGCCAATCCCTGTTCGATTAAGAGCGGCCCACCAATGCCACTGAGGCTAAGATCAGGATGGCGCTGGTGTAACTCGCTCACAAGCGACGCACCTAGAATATCTCCCGACGCCTCTCCCGCCAGCAGACCTAGCTTCACGCCGCAGCCCTCTAGCGCACGATGCCGCGCTCGGAAGAGCGCAACGATTCAACCAAGGGGCCTATTTCAGGTGTTTCAAGCACCATTTTTTCAAGGCGTTCGATCGCGACGTGCAGGGTCAAACCCTGGCGATAGACTATTTTATAGGCTCGGCGAAGCTCGGCGATTGTATGTGACTCAAAGCCTCGACGGCGAAGCCCTTCAGCGTTAATGGTTTTGGCCTCCGCTGGACTCCCTGCCACCGTGACATAGGCGGGAACGTCCTTGCCTATGGCCGTACCCATGCCGCTGAAACTATGTGCGCCGATCTTACAAAATTGGTGCACCAAGGTATAACCGCTCAGAATTGCCCAGTCACCAACGATAACGTGGCCGGCGAGTGCAGAGTTATTCACGAGGATAGTGTTATCACCAACAACGCTGTCGTGACCTATGTGCACATAGGCCATGATTAAGTTGCTATTTCCAATGGAGGTTAGACCCTTGTCTTGGATAGTACCCCGATGAATAGTGACATTCTCCCGGATAATATTGTCATCACCGATGTGAAGTTCAGTCGGCTCATCGTGATATTTAAGATCGGGAGTCGCCTCGCCAACACTTGAAAACTGATAAATATGATTGCGCGCACCAATATATGTTGGGCCTCTGATAACGACATGTGGCTCAATAATGGTCTCGGGACCGATAACCACCTCGGCGCCCACATAACTCCACGGACCAATGCTTGCGGTTGGATCAACCTTTGCGCCAGGCTCTACTATTGCAGCAGGATGAATCACGAATTAGCGATCCGCACATAGTATGTTGGCAGATGCACAGAGATCGCCATTAACTGTAGCGCTCACTTCGAACTTCCAGATACCCCGCCGTTCGCTGACGATGTTGGCCTGCAAATGCACTTGATCACCGGGCACACAGGGTCGCTTGAAACGCAAATTATCGACGCCAACTAGATAGTAAATTGAACCATCAGCAGGTGTTTTACCCATTGTCTTAAAACCCAGAATACCTGCCGCCTGAGCCATAGCCTCGACCAGAAGAACACCCGGAAACACGGGGTTCCCTGGGAAGTGCCCATCAAAAAATGGCTCGTTGATTGAGAGGTTTTTGTAGGCAACAATACTCTCAC
>ERZ807291.947-NODE-947-length-48486-cov-33.902686_pt1 | contig 48486 bp, 35 predicted proteins | sample MGYA00521257_ERZ807291 | MGnify/ENA primary metagenome ERZ807291 (study PRJEB31413, sample SAMN03169783) | marine metagenome | biome: Marine; feature: Water; material: Subsurface seawater | place: North Sea | collected 2011-04-28 | depth 1 m m ... | reverse complement strand
TTTCATAATCAGTGTGTTTTAGTTTTCTATCTGAAATCTAATTGGAAGGGAATACAATACCCCTACCGCTTGACCACGTTGCTTTCCTGGTGTCATCTTTGGCAAAGCTTTGATGGTTTTAATTGCTTCTTGTTTTAATTTTGGGTGCGGCGCTCGTGCCTGAACATTGGTAATGTTACCCGTTCTGTCAATTTTAAATTGCACATATATTTGCTGAATTCCTTCCAACCCTAAATCACTTGCCAGATCTGTGTTGAATTTCTTTTGTACAAATTTCTGAATTTTACTAGACATGCACTTCTTCTTAGCAGCATTGTTACCTGCACTTTCACAACCAGGGTATATTGGCACATTCTCAATTACAGCGAAGGGAACATCATCAATGATTTCTCCAGCTTCATCGATCTCTTCAATCTCTACGATTTCTTCTTCTTGACTAATCTCTGTAGATTCGATAATTGTTTCTTCCACGTCTGCCTCATCCTCGATTACCTCAATAACCTCTGGAGCTGGTGGCGGCGGTGGCGGTGGTGGCGGTGGCGTTAACAGTTCTGTGATCGGAATATCTTCATCAAGATCATCACCCACATTTAAAGTATCTAGTGAGAGATCTCTATCATAAGATTTCCACTCTACTGCTTGCCAAGACAAAAACAACATAAAAGCAAGGCCTGCTAAAAAGTAGACTCCACTCCATTGTTTTAAATCTGCTTTTGGATTTTTTTTAGGTTCCATAATTGAATATAAATTATCGTTGATAAAAATATAGAAAATCTATTGTAATGTAAAACAATAGCACTGTAATATTAGTAAATAAATTTCTTAGTCAGTTTAACTGCAAAAAAACCGAGAATCAAGCCACATACATTTGCTACTACATCAAAAAAGTCTGCCCCTCTTGTGGGTATGAAACTCCCTTGTATCACTTCAATAAGTATGCCGTAAAGCAAGGTGCAAACAAATAACAGGGGTAATGCGTAGGTCTTTGTAGTCTTGGTATTGGTCTTGCCAGAGAAAACATAACTTGCCCAAACCACAAAAAGTCCTGCATTAATAATAAGATGTACCATCTTATCTGCAAAAGGAATTTCTATTTTTGGGGCTCCTGTTATAGGAGTCAATAAAGCCGCAGTAACAAGCAGCGTATAGGCAATGGCAATCCCTAGAAGGAGTTTAGGCCCCAACAAGCTCTTTATACCCTGTCTCATCTAATAAGTTTTCTATTTCTTCTGGATTGGAGATTTTAATCTTTATCATCCAGCCTTCTCCATAAGGGTCGTTGTTTACTTTTTCAGGATCAGACTCTAGGGTATCATTAAATGCTATAATTTCTCCAGAGAGTGGTAAAAATAAATCTGATACTGTTTTAACAGCCTCTACAGATCCAAATACCTCATCGGCATCCATAGTTTCATCAAGGGTTTCAACTTCTACATATACAATATCTCCAAGCTCGCCTTGTGCAAAATCTGTAATACCTACTGTAGCAGTATCGCCATCAATAAGAATCCATTCGTGGTCTTTAGTGTACTTTAAATTTGATGGAATGTTCATAGTTACCTACTTTTTTTATGTGTTTATATTTTAATTACCGAAGTTATATCTCAAAGTTAAACCACTACGAATAGTTGTTTGAGGAAAAGCCGTAGAAATTGCATACTCAGAAAATGTGTGGTCATAATAAAATGCTGCAGTTAAGTTTTTACTTAAGGCATAGTCTACCAATAACTGAGCCCCGTAAATGGTTTGCCCTGCCGTGGTTTGATTATTCTCGATATCCAAATAGCGTATGATGGTCCTGTTGTCTCTTCTTGAAAGGTCTAACTTAAAGTTTAGGTCACTTTTTAATATTTGTTTTTTACCTCCAAAATTAGTTCCAATACGAAGGTCTTTTATTCTATATCCAAGACCAATAATAATTTCATCTCCTTTTATTTCAGTTAAAAGATTATTTGCAAAACTAAGACCTAGTGCTCTGTCTTTTCTATACTCTGCACTAACCTTAATAGAGTTTTTCATTTCAAGATCAATTTTTAATAGTGGTGAAAATTGCTCGGTAAGGTTAACATTGGTTAAAAACTGCTCGCTTTTAAAATCTCCAGCTTGATTTGTTGAAGCCGTTACAGGATTGCCATCTCTAGAGCGGTTGTAGTCTAAATTGGTTTGAAATTGGTTCACGGTATACCCGGCAGTGTATCCATGCTGGAGTGAGAACCTTTTAAAGTGTTTTTTAAACCACCCCAGGCGCATAAAACCAGTATATTTAATATCCCAATTTGGTAGAGGGATATCTCTTAAAATACCTTTCTTCTCGCTCTGGACATCAGCGCCTTTATAGGCTGCAATAAAGGATGGCAACAATACATCTTGGCTAGTAGGGCCAAATCCAACAGGATAACCTGTTTCTGGATCAACAGGGAAGGTGTCTGTACCATAAAATTCTGAGGCCAAGCTATTGGCAACAATAAGTCTATTGCTTCTAAAGGCATCAAAAGGCTCAGACAGCGCATCTGTAGTGCTTTGAAAAGCCGTTGCAATAAGCAGAGTTGAAATATTAAAGTTTCCAGAGGTAACTGGTGTTAAAGAATTATACAAGCCATCTTCAATGATATAATTCTCTGAGTAATTCTCTGAGTAGATTCTACTGGCGTTAATATCAATCTTAAGATCTCTAATTGGCTCAAGGTTAACTTGAACATCTAACTGGTTGGTTTCATTCTCTGTGTATTGCTCATTGTATTCTGGATACAGGGTTAACCAACCGTTTCTTGCCGCTTGGTCTCTAACCTCAGCTTGGCTTCCAAAGGTAAAGCCTGCCGTTGGTTTTAAAGTACCTACAAAACCAATTGAACGTTTATATCCAGGCAAGAAAATTCCGTTGGTTTCTTGGTAATTAAATTGCACTTTTTTAATCATGGTAGCCAAACCAACGAGTGTGTTTACTGCTTTATCCCCGCCACTTAAACCATTACCTAAGCCACCTCCAGAATTAGCTGCGCTACCAGAAGAATTCTTACCACCTTTGGCTGCAAAGCCTTGGGCATCATTCTTGGAACTTGCTTTAGAGTCCTTACCGCCTTTACCTGATCCGCCTTTTGGGCTAAAACCGCCTCCATTTCTGGACATGCTATTTCTAGTATTGCCTGCGTTTCTGTTGGCTTTCTTTTTAGAAAGGCCAATATACCTATAAAAAGCACTGAAATCGAAGGTTGAATTAATACGATGTGTACTTGCGTTTTGAATAGAATTTCCTAAATCATAGGTTTCTACAGATCCGTCAGATAATTCAATATCAATATTATTAAATAAATCACTACCGTCTTGCCATTGGAAATCTCCGGTGTATGAATACGTTGCTCGTATCCACTTCAAGAAAGGGAATTTTGCAGTAGGCAGATCATAATTTAACTGCAATGACTGGAAGTGCTGGTTTGGATCTCCAATATCAAACAGACCGTCAAAGACTCCAATTTGATTATCAGCAACACCATTGTCATCTATATAATTGGTAACAATTCTATTATTAGAGGTTGTGAAATTAAAACGAAATGATTTTGTTAGGTTATAATTAATTGCATAATCCCAGTCAAACAAATAGTTTCTTTGGTAGAGCACTGGCAAGCCTATATTGCCATCTTCTAGGTTTAATTCTCTAAACTTTTGCTCATTATGCTGGCGCAGAATATTAGAGTTTACTGCAATACTAGTGGGTAAATAATTTAGGTTAAGGTCTTTTAAAAACTGCCAATATTTTCCTGTAAATATAGAATCATTCTTTTTAAATGGTTCAAATGTTTTGGGCGTAAAGTTATAGGCATAGGTTCCGCCCAAACGCACGTTTTGATCCAGGGCGTCTTGAATCTCAAAATCGTTGTGATCTATTTGATTGTAGGAGGCAGAAAGTGTAACATTTTCTATGTCATACACTTTTGGTTTACCCTCTGAGGTGCGTTCTTTACGAACCCCAATAAAATTAATGCTCTGTCTTTTTGTATAGTCTATAGATTGTCCTAAAATCTCTTCTCTTCTTTCAGAGTTTCCTTCATTATCTAATCTAGTTTGTAACTCTACATCTTGATACTCTGGATCAAATTGCGGCGTGATTAGTTTTTCTGACCTACCATAATTAAAAGGCAATTGAATACCCCATTTCTTTGGCAGCATCTGTCCTAAGTTAAAATTGGTTACCAAATCATACTCTTCTACATCTTCTCTGCTACGATCATTTGGACCTTGCTCTAAAGAACCAAAACCTATGGTACTTACTCTACCTGTTGCACTTAGATTTGCAAAATCTGCAAAGTTTGCATCCATAGCAGCAACAGCTGCCCAACCACCCTGGTTTTGCAACTCAGATAGGCGCAATTCATTAAACCAAACCTCTCCACATAATTCTGTATTGGTCTCGTTACGAACACCAATCATTGCAACACGCACATCACCAAAACTAGGATTTCCTTTCATACCTACTCTCAGTATGTTAGATGGTAAGCCATCAATTTGGCCCTCTTCAAAGAAATGCAATTGGTTAGGGGCATAGGTGGCAGGATCTCCAAGTATCGTAGACTTTAAATCTTGTAATAAAGCAAGAGGCAGGTCCAACCTGTTCTCTACCGGCCATATTTCTTCAGCGCTAGTTGTATTGAAAGCCGTTGGCTTTAAAGACACCTGTATCTCGTAGAAACTTTCTGTTAAATCATTACCCATTCTAATAAATGCAACCAAATCACCATCTGCCAGAGCTGTTTGATTTACGATAGACTCTGCATGAATAAACATTTCAAGATTTTTGTACTGGCGCATATCCACGCTAAAGTTTTTATACACACCACGAGCATCATTTTGCTCTAGGCCACAAACACGCAGGGCAAGAGATTGTTCATCTTGTCTAATAATGTTATTGTTATTATTGAGCTGCTCTCTTATTACTCCTGGAGGTAATGTGTAAGGTATGGGTTGCCTGTTCTCATTATCAATAATATTTACAGCTTCCACTTCAAAAACAGTATCGTCCAACTCAGGATCTTCCTGGGTAACGTTATCTAAAGTCTGCAAGTATCTTCTGTAATCTCCTCTAACTAGTTCTAGAGTTCCTAAACGAAGTGTGGTTTGCTGCTCAAATCCAGACATATACATACGCATAAAACGTATAGATCTAAAGTCTGAAATTCCATTCACTGCCCTGTCATAATCTGCAACAGGAACTTTAAACTGAACCCACCTAACATCCAAAGAACTATTGTCTTGAAGAGTGATTGTACTCTCCCGCACATCAGTCACAAAATCATTGGTAGCTGGGGTAAGAGCATCACGAGAGATAGGAATGTTATACTCATAATAACTATCTACGGTGTTCATAGAGTTATCACGGTTAATATCTTCTACATCTGGCTGGGTGGTAGAACCACGATTTGTATTTGTTACCTCAACGGGAGAATTCCCTTCTGTACCATTGTATAATTTGTAACGATTTCTTATATCTCCAGAGGCCTGCAGAAAGTATTCGTAGTTATCATTTGCAGGATCTGCAAGCCCACTAAAGGTGGGGAACATCTCACTTTCTTGGGCATTGTTTAAACCATCATACCCTACATCTTGGTTAATGCGCTGCTGCCCTTCAGTATCGAAGGTGTATACTAAAGATTGATTGGTAGGCACCTTACCCCAAACCGTTGGTGTTGTATTTGTTGAATCACCATCTTGAGGCAACCCATTCTCGTATTGCTTTCTCCCATCTTTTAAAACATCTTCAGAAATATTTCCTAGGTTAAAACTTAGGGTTCCTCCATTGTTGGTGTTGTTTTCTTCGTATATAAATGGATCCATTACCCAAAACTGGATAAATTCTACATTGCTTCTTTCAAAATCTGTAGTGGTTAACTGTCTAGAAATTCCTCCAAAATTACCTGCAGGATTTGGCAAATCATTTGTCCCTGCAGCAGCTGGATTAAAGTTATACTCTCCACGCTCGCTTGGGTAGAAAGAGAGGTCTAAAGAGAATAGCGCCTGTGTTTGCCCTTGAATTATGTCTTGTGCCGGGAATATTTCGTCTCTAAAAATACGTCTTGTAAATGGTGAGGATAAGTCCTGGTCTGTAATGCCATCTGGCCGTTGACTGCTATAAAAAATAGGATCAATGGTGTACCAGTTTAAACGGGCACGTTTGTAATTATAATCTAAAACACTGTTAGGCACTTCTCCCCCAAAACCATCTGGAGATGAAGATAAACGCCATGAGATGGGAGAACTAATATCAAACTCTGTTTGTGAAGACTCAAAATCATCAATATATACGGTAGTTCTTCCTCCAAAGTCTGAAACCTCTGGAGCACTTGGCAATAAATAGGCAAATTCACCACGTATAGAAAAGTTTGACTCCACATCTGTATCAATGTTAGGGAGCTTGTTTACTAGACGAGTAAAGAAAGGAACCTGGGTAGCATAATTTAAGTTAACCCCAAATATTTGATTGTTAATTGGTTCTACATCATAGGTAGATTTTTGAGTAAGCGGGCGTTCGTTTAACTTCAAATAAGTACCACCTATGATAAAGTTATCGTTAAATTTATGCTCAATATTTAATCCCGTAAATCGCTTTGTTTGTTGTCCAAACAGGGTATTGTTTTCTACTGTAATATTTACAGGAGTATTTGAGGCCAACAAAGATGGGTCTAAAATCTGAACTGTTCCTGCTTGATAATTAACCGTGTAATCCACACCTTCAGACAAGGCTCTTCCCCCGGCAGTAACCACCACAGACCCTTGAGGTATGTTAAAGGCTCCGATAGGTATTCCGTTTCCGCCACTGGATTTGTACCTTCCTGTTAACTGAAATTTATTCTTATCACTATCCTCTTGTTCTGCTTGTGTTTTGGTGGATCTATACAAAGATCTAAAAACGTATTTGTCCTGATTGGCATTATAGGTAGCGGGCATGTTATAGGCTGCAGCGCCAGCAGAGGGGTCATCTAGTTTATTGAACAGGTATTCTCCAAAAGGCTCTACACTGGTAAATATAATGCGTCCATTTTGCTGATCTACGGTGAGCCCTGGTATAAAGTCAAAGAAGCCATCACCCCCTTGTTGAGGGTCATTATTGAAATTTAATCTGTCTAGATTAAAAACCTTTAATAGCGTTTTGTTATCAACATCTTCAGGTAATGCTATGGCTGGGTTTGTAATTGTTCCTTCAGCAGCTATTATGTAGTTTAAAGGTGCTGGGTCTCTGTATTGGATGTCTAACCTGAAGTCTTCTTGTTCTAACTGAAAAGCTCCTAGACTGTATATGTTTTTCATCATCAAATCCCAGATAGGCTCTGTTACATTGGTGATGTTACTTTTTAATAATTTAACAATAAGGTTTTGAGGAATACCCTCTATATCATCCGTTCCTGGATTGCCAGGTTCACCTGGTCTTACAAGACCTCCGGTGGCATCTACACCGTCTGTAGAAAACTCACCAACTTGGTATACTTTTCCGTTTACGGTATATTGAAATGAAACGGCAATGACCTCGTCATTATTTAAGCGTTGGTTCAAAGAAATATATCCTAATTGAGAGTTAATAGTAAATTCATTAACTCTTAATTTTCTTGCGTTCTCTAGAGTTAAAAAATCTGAACCATCTTGTACTTGCACACCACCAAATCCTTGTTGTACGGTAGCTATATCTCTTATTTGTTCATTTAAGATTCCTTGGGCACTAGCATCATCAATACCAAATGGATTGAAATCATTGTTGCCATTATCTGGAAAAGAATTAGGTGGTTTGTTTAAAAATCCACCTGGAATATTATTTAAGCCAATATTTGATATGTCAGACTCACCAACATCTTGCAGGGCTACAATGTTTCGCACATCTTGAGTTTGGTTACCTCTATTGGTTATCCAGGCCTCTACTCTAGTAATCTGAACGTTGGAACGAATAAAAGGATATTGCTTTAATGCTCTATCATAGGTGTCTCTAAAATAATGCGCTAAGAAAAAGTGACGGTTTTCATCATAATCTAGGGCATATATGTCAAAATCTGTGATGGTACCACCACCTTCTGTGGTTACGTTTCTAGTTTCAGATTGCTGCTCAGAGAACACGCCAGTAATGGTAGTTTTCCCAAATTGCAATTCTGTTTTTACACCAAATAAGCTTTGTGCACCAGGTATTAAAGTACTGTTAAGGGGCATACTTACATTACCTACTTCTATAGATCTAATGATATCATCTTCGGTAGGGGTGAATTCTAATTTTACTTGATTTTGAAAATCAAAGGTTGATTGGGTGTCATAATTTGCGGTTACTTGCAAACGCTCTCCAACCTTTCCAAGTAAACTTAAACTTATGCGCTGGTCAAAATCAAAAGAGAAGTTACTTCTGTTTCTTGGAGAAAATGCCGGATTGTCTTGTTTGGTGTACAAAAGTCCAAGATCCATCTCTACAGTACCTTGAGGTATTACCTCAATGGTATTGCCTCCAAATACAGATTCAAAAAAGCTAGAATTGACATAAAATTTGGGCAGTAAGTTTTTTTGCGCATCATCAGAGCCTTCTTTTCTTCCATCTGCGGCATCAATTTTTTCTTTGAAATAATCGCGCATTTGCTCTTTTAAGATTAAATCACGATACTCCTTTGGGCTTAACACTAGTGGAAGACCAACATTAAAATTACCCAGCATTTCACTGTAATAATAGCTATCTGTTACAGGGTCATAGGTGTATAAATTCTCTATGCTAGAGGATGGAGGCAGCTCAATACGCCCCATAGAAGATCCTGTTGCGGTAGAATCCTGCGCATTTGCACTAGAGAGACTCCCCAAAATGATACTTAAAAATACGAATTGTTTAAAAAAGCTATTTTTAAACTTGGTGAAATTTGTACCCAATACTTATAATTTTTTTAAAGCCTGTTTTATAATTTCCTCAATGGTTGCCTGCGGATATTCTTTAATAACAGCGTCACAAACTTTTTCAGCTTGTTTGCGTGTAAAACCTAAAGTATCCAGAGCAGATAACGCTTCATTTTTGTTGGTATTGCTTGAAACCATAGAAACATCGTCTAAGCCATACACCTTTAGTATTTTATCTTTCAAATCCAACAACACGCGTTGGGCTGTTTTGGCTCCAATCCCTTTCACGGATTGAATGGTTGCCACGTCACTTGACGCAATGGCCTCGGTCACTTGGGTTGGAGATAAAGAAGACAGCATGGTTCTGGCTGTACTTGCTCCAACTCCTGAAACCGAAATTAATAACCTAAAAATCTCTCGCTCTACTATACTAGAAAAACCATACAAAATATGTGCGTCTTCACGAACTTGTAAATGCGTGAATAATTTGACATTTTCTGATGTGGGCAATTGTGCAAAAGTATGCAATGAAATGTTCACAAAATACCCTACACCATGACAGTCTATAACTACATCTGTAGGTGATTTTTCAACAAGTCTTCCCTGTAATTGGGTTATCATACGTTTTTCTTATGTTATTGCTGCCAAATATAGTATATTTTATTGGCTTATCTGAAGGGTTAAAACCTAAATTTATTGCTGAAACATTACTACCTCTGGGCTGTTTCCTCTCGTTTTTCTTTTTGCTGAGCATCCACCACAGCCACCGCTGCCATGTTTACAATTTCTTCTACACTAGCACCCAGTTGAAGAATATGAACAGGCTTTCGCATTCCAAGCATAATAGGCCCTACAGAATCAACACCATTGATTTCTTTTAATAATTTATAATTACTGTTGGCAGCATCTAAATTTGGAAATATGAGTGCATTCACTTTTTTCCCTGCAAGCTTAGAGAACGGAAATTTACTTTGTAACATTTCTGGGTTTAAAGCAAAGTCTGTTTGCAACTCCCCATCTATATGCATATCTGGATTGGTTCTATGCAAATAAGCTACAGCATCTCTCACCTTTGTGGCGTGCGGGTCTTTTGAAGAACCAAAATTAGCATAGCTTATCATTGCAATTACTGGCGTGAGGCCAAATAGCTTCATGGTATAATTTGTCATCTGGGCAATTTTGGCCAGTTCTTTGGCAGTAGGATCAATATTTATGGAAGTGTCACTAATAAAAATAGGTCCTCTTTTAGTGAGCATCATATTGGTTGTTGCTACTTTACTTACACCATCAAAACGTCCAATAACTTCCAAAACAGGACGCAATACAGAAGGATAGGCTCTTGAGTAGCCAGAGATCATAGCATCTGCATCACCCTGATTAAGCATCATGGCTGCAAAATAGTTACGCTCTCGCATTAATTTTTCTGCATCAAAAAGTGTTACTCCATTTCTATGTCTATTTTCAAATAATTTCTGAGCATATTTTGCCAAGTTCTCGGCTTGATCATCAGCCTTAGGATCCATTATTTGTATGTCTGCATCAAATTCAAGTTGCTCCATAAGCTCCTCAATCACAGCTTTTCTACCTAACAATATAGGGGTTCCTATTCCTTCTTCGTAGACAATCTGAGCCGCTTTCAATACATTTAAATGATCTGCCTCTGCAAAAACAATACGCTTTGGGTTTTGTTTTGCACGACTATACAGCAAGCGTATAATCTTGTTGTCACTCCCCATGCGTTGGTTTAGTTCATCTCTATATTTCTTCCAATTTTTAATAGGTGCAGTTGCCACACCACTTTCCATAGCTGCTTTTGCAACAGCTGGAGGGATTTTATCAATTAACCTTGGGTCAAAAGGTTTGGGGATGATATAGTCTTTCCCGAAAATAAGTTTGGTTTCTCCATAGGCAACATTTACTTGTTCTGGCACCGGCTCTTTGGCTAGTTCAGCCAAGGCTTTTACAGCAGCCATCTTCATAGCCTCATTAATCTTGGTGGCACGAACATCTAGCGCTCCTCTAAAAATAAATGGAAACCCTAACACATTATTGACCTGATTGGGATGATCACTTCTGCCGGTTGCCATAATAATATCATCTCGCGTTTTACAGGCTAGCTGATATTCAATCTCAGGATTTGGATTTGCCATAGCAAAAACAATAGGATCTGCGGCCATTGACTTAAGCATACTAGGAGTTACAATATCTGCAACAGAAAGCCCAACAAAGACATCTGCATCAACCATAGCCTCATCTAAGGTATCTATCTTTCTATGGGTTGCAAATTCTGACTTCTCAGGTGATAGCTCAGAACGATCATCCCTAATCACTCCTTTACTATCCAACATCACAATATTTGTCCCCACTGCGCCAAAGGCCTTGTAGAGCCTTGTACAAGACACCGCAGCAGCACCTGCTCCGCTTATTACAATTCTTACTTGCTCAATTTTTTTATGTGTTAAATCAAGTGCATTTAAAAGTGCGGCAGCAGAAATAATTGCCGTACCATGCTGGTCATCATGCATAACAGGTATGTCCAACTCTTCCTTCAACCTTCTTTCAATCTCAAAAGCTTCTGGAGCTTTAATATCTTCTAGATTAATTCCACCAAAAGTGGGTGCAATATTTTTTACCGTTTCAACAAAAGCATCAACATCTTGGGTGCCAATCTCAATATCAAAAACATCAATATCTGCAAATATTTTAAACAACAACCCTTTTCCTTCCATAACAGGTTTAGATGCCTCAGGACCTATATTTCCAAGCCCTAAAACTGCCGTACCATTTGTTATAACCGCCACCAAATTACCTTTAGCCGTATACTTGTATACATTTTCAACATCTTTGGCTATCTCTAGGCAAGGCTCTGCCACACCAGGAGAGTATGCCAGTGATAAATCTCTTTGAGTTGCATATTTTGTGGTAGGCACAACTTGTATCTTTCCTGGCCTTGGCTGGGAGTGATATAAAAGGGCTTCTTTACGTTTACTTTGTTTACTCATAACAACAGATTGTTTTTTTATGGTACACTACAAATGTAACAGAGTGAAGTTAAAACAGTGTCTAAATCAAAGATTAATTGTTTGCTTTAAACACCAGATAATAGCTTGATAGTTAATTATAGTATCACGGCTTTAAGAATTCTATGTTTCTGCGCAATCCTTCAAACTTAGTACGCTTTAAAGGACTCTTTTTAAAAATTTCTGAAAATACTTCTTTGGTAATTTCTTCCCAATCTTTCTTTGAATTGGACAATACATCTGGATGAGGATCAAACAAAGGCTCTTTATGGGCTTTGCTAAACCTGTTCCAAGGACACACATCTTGGCAAACATCACATCCAAACATCCAATCATCAAACTGCCCACTCACACTAGAGGGTATTTCATTTTTAAGCTCTATGGTGAAATAGCTAATGCACTTACTACCATCTACTTTATAAGGCTCAACTATGGCCTGAGTTGGGCAAGCATCTATACATGCTGTGCAACTACCACAATGGTCTGTAACGGGGGTGTCATAGTCTAGGTCTAGATCTACAATGAGTTCTGCAATGAAATAAAAAGACCCTGCTTGTTTGGAGAGTAAATTACTATGCTTACCAATCCAACCTAGACCACTTTTTGCGGCCCAAGCTTTATCTAACACTGGAGCGCTATCAACAAAAGCGCGTCCATGAACATCACCCACCTGCTCTTGTATGCAGTGCAGCAACTCTTTTAACTTGTCTTTAATCACAAAGTGATAATCTGTACCGTAGGCATATTTAGATATTTTATAACTATCATCTCGCTGAAGCTGTTGTGGATAATAGTTTAACAGTAAAGAAATAACACTTTTAGAACCCTCTACAAGCTTTGTTGGATCAAGGCGCTTGTCAAAATGGTTTTCCATGTACTGCATCTGGCCATGCCTATTTTGGTTGAGCCAAGCCTCAAGTCTTGGAGCTTCTTGCTCCAAAAAACCTGCTTTACTTATACCACAAGACATAAACCCAAGGCGTTTGGCCTGGTCTTTAATAAAAGCAGTATGTTGGTGTTTTGAGTGTATAGCTGTGGTGTTTTATATCTTAGGCTTTCGAACTTAAAAAAACGCAAGATAGGTATGGAAATTCTTGTTGCTAGACAGCGCTATTAAAACAACCCTCCTTGGGTGGGCTCCTTAACTTTTCCTAGATGTTTATAGGCTGCCTCAGTAACCTCACGCCCTCTTGGAGTACGCATAATAAATCCTTGCTGAATCAAAAATGGCTCATATACCTCTTCTATGGTTTCTGGACTTTCTGAAACCGCAGTTGCAATGGTGGTAATCCCAACAGGACCTCCTTTGAATTTATCGATAATAGTGTTTAGTATTTTATTATCCATTTCATCCAGACCATGGGCATCAACACTAAGAGCTTCTAATGAAAATTTAGCAATAGATATGTCTATGGATCCATTCCCTTTAATTTGAGCAAAATCTCGCACTCTACGCAAAAGAGCATTTGCGATACGAGGGGTACCCCTACTTCTACCTGCAATTTCTATAGCAGCTTCCATAGAAATAGGAACATCCAAAATACTTGCACTTCGCTGTACGATGGTTGTTAAAAGTTCTGTGGTATAATATTGCAATCTAGATGTGATCCCAAAACGAGCTCTCATAGGAGCTGTTAAAAGTCCAGAACGTGTTGTAGCACCCACTAGTGTAAATGGGGCTAAGTGTATTTGAACAGAACGAGCATTAGGCCCAGATTCTATCATGATGTCAATCTTGTAATCTTCCATAGCAGAGTATAAATACTCCTCAACTATGGGGCTTAATCTATGAATCTCATCAATAAACAACACATCACGCTCCTCAAGATTTGTGAGCAGTCCTGCTAAATCCCCAGGCTTGTCTAAAACAGGACCAGAGGTAACTTTAATACCCACTTCTAGCTCATTGGCTAAAATGTGTGCTAAGGTGGTTTTACCCAGCCCAGGGGGTCCATGAAAAAGTGTGTGGTCTAGAGCCTCGTCTCTTTGATTGGCAGCTTGAACAAATACCTGCAAGTTTTCTAAGGCTTTGTCTTGCCCTGTAAAGTCATCAAAACTTAGGGGTCTTAACCTCTTTTCGATTTCTGTATCTTTTGGTGTTAAGTGCTCTTGAGATGGATCCAGATGTTCGTTCATATAACAAATATACAAAGGGATTCATTACAAAGAGAAGCCTATAAAACTAAGATATAAACAAAATGATTTAAAGAAACTACAACAAGTAATTAAAGGCTATCAGTATTCGTTTTATAATGCATATTTTTACAAATCATTCTTTTAAGATTTTCAATAAAACCATAATGCCTACACAACCAAAACTTACCCGATTTAATCAAAATGTATTGTCAAAATATCAAATATACAACAGTATATTTATGACCCTGCCCTTTGACACCATTACCAAAACCGGAGCGCTTTTGCCTCTTTTTCATGAAACCTGCCAGAAAGGTTTTGAAAAAGAGCAAGACCCAACTACTATTGTTGAGACATTTTTTAAAAAATATCAAGATAGACGCTCCAAAGAGAGCCAGATTAATTTACTGTTCAGATTTATACAATACATAGAACGGCAAGTGGTTTTGTTTGACGCCATTGAAGATGCTAGTTTTCCTATTGTAAATAATATGGATGGAATTGGCACATTGCGTTCTTTAAAGGAAAGTGCAACTGCTGAAAAGAAACTAGAAACCCTAAAAAAATATCTTGAAGAATTTAAAGTGCGTATTGTTCTTACAGCCCACCCAACTCAGTTTTACCCCGGTGCAGTATTAGGAATTATCACAGATTTAACTCAGGCCATCCGTGAAAATGATTTGCTTCGCATTAATGAACTATTAGCACAATTAGGTAAAACGCCTTTTTTCAAACATAAAAAACCTACTCCCTACGATGAAGCTGTAAGTTTAATTTGGTATTTAGAGAATGTATTTTATAAATCCTTCGGAACAATCTATGACTACATACAGCAAAACATCTTTGATGGAAAACACATAGAAAATGACATCATTAATATAGGGTTTTGGCCCGGCGGAGACAGAGACGGGAATCCATTTGTCACTCCAGAAATTACCTTAAAAGTTGCCGCTAGATTGCGTGAAACAATCATTAAAAACTACCACAGAGATATTAGAGAATTAAGAAGAAAATTAACCTTTAGTGGTGTAGAGCAGCGTATCATTAAACTAGAAACAGAACTTTATAATAGTATCACACATCAAAAATCTTCTCTTACCCTAGATTCTTTTACCCAAGAATTAAAAGAAATAAAACAGCTTATTATTGACCAGCATCAATCGCTGTATGTCTCTCAAATAAACAGTTTGTTAAATAAAGTTCATCTTTTTGGTTTTCATTTTGCAAATCTTGATATCAGGCAAGATAGCCGTAAACATGCTCAGTTTTTCAATACCTTAGTTACCGCCTTAATAGAAAGTGGTAGCACTATATTTCCAGAGAACTACTTTGATTTACAAGAAGACCAACAAATACAAGTACTCTCTAAGGTGCAGGGAAAGGTTGACTTATCTTTAATTAAAGATGAAGAAACGCTAAAGGCCTTACATACAATGAAGGCAATAAAAACCATTCAATCAACAAATGGCCAGGCCGCTGCAAACAGATATATCATAAGTAATAATCAAAGCACCCTGCATGTCATGCAACTCTTTGCAATGTTAAAAATCGTTGCATTTGATGACGCTCTAACTGTTGATATTGGGCCATTATTTGAAACCATTACAGATTTAGAAAATGCGCCAAAGGTCATGGAGGAGTTGTACACAAACCCTTACTATGCTGCACATTTAAAAACTAGAGCAAACAAACAAACCATCATGTTAGGGTTTAGCGATGGCACAAAAGATGGTGGGTATTTAATGGCAAATTGGGCCATCTATAAAGCAAAAGAAAACCTAACTAGAATATCAAGACAATACGGTATTACCGTTATTTTCTTTGATGGTCGTGGAGGACCCCCAGCGCGTGGTGGTGGAAAAACCCATAATTTTTACGCCTCTTTAGGACCAACAATTGAAGATAAGGAAGTGCAATTAACCATTCAAGGGCAAACCATTTCTTCAAATTTCGGAACCTTAGAATCATCACAATACAACTTAGAACAATTAATCACCTCTGGTATTAGCAATAGCTTGCTTGATAAAGAGTTGAACATGACCAAAGCAAACACAGAGGTCATGACAGATTTGGCCCAACGAAGCTATAAAGCATATTCAAGTTTTAAATCGCATCCTAAATTTATACCCTATTTAGAGCACATGAGTACCTTAAAGTATTATGCTAAAACAAATATAGGAAGCCGCCCTTCTAAACGCGGAAAAGCAGAAGGTCTAGTCTTTGAAGATTTAAGGGCTATTCCATTTGTAGGATCGTGGAGTCAATTAAAGCAAAATGTTCCTGGATTTTTTGGTGTTGGAACTGCTTTGAAACATTATGAAGATAGTAATGAATTTGAAAAAGTACAGCATTTGTTTAACACCTCTGAGTTCTTTAAAACACTTATAGAAAACAGTATGATGTCTTTGACTAAATCATTCTTAGGGCTCACAAAATACATGAGCGAAGATGATCAGTACGGGGAGTTTTGGAATGTTATTTACTCAGAATACAAGACCTCAAAACGCCTTCTTTTAAAACTCACTGGATACTCGCAACTTATGGAAGAAGAGCCTGCAGGAAAAGCCTCTATTGCCGTTAGGGAGTCTATTGTGTTGCCGCTGTTAACCATACAGCAATTTGCATTAAAGAAAATTCAGGAGCTAGAGAAAGAACCTGTTAAAGATGTCGCTAAAATTGCTATTTACCAGAAGTTGGTAATGCGCTCTTTATTCGGAAATATTAATGCAAGTAGAAATTCTGCATAAGGCCCGTAAAGATTTTAACCTCTTTATAGTCCAAAAAAAAACCCTTTCTAAACAGAAAGGGCTTTTTTTATAGTCTAATATTTAATGATGTAACTCTTCTTCGTTTTCCATCATTGGTACATCTTGTGGTATAAAATCTTGACCAGGAATCATGTAATCTGTATCATCGCTATTTGGCTTACTATAATCATAAGGCCAACGATGTACCTCTGGAAGAGGACCATCCCAGTTACCATGAATGTGTTTTACCTCAGCGGTCCATTCTAGTGTTGTAGAATTCCATGGGTTTTTAGGCCCTTTCTTTCCATAATACATAGAGTGAATGAAGTTGTATAAAAACACTATTTGTGCTCCTGCAGTTATAATAGCAAAAATGGTTATCACAACATTTACATCTGCTAGATCATCAAAATAAGGAAAAGCAGTGTTTGTATAGTAACGTCTAGGTAGTCCTGCCATACCTATAAAGTGCATTGGGAAGAATACTCCATATGCGCCAATAACAGTAATCCAGAAATGAACAAAGCCTAAGTTTTTATTGAGCATGCGTCCCTCAAACATTTTTGGGAACCAGTGGTATACCCCAGCAAATAAGCCATACAATGCAGATATACCCATCACTAAATGAAAGTGAGCCACTACAAAATACGTATCATGAACATTAATATCTAGTGCACTATCTCCCAAGATAATACCCGTTAATCCTCCAGTGATAAATGTTGATACAAAACCAATAGAAAATAACATGGCAGGATTCATCTGCAAGTTCCCCCTCCAGAGAGTTGTAATCCAGTTAAAAGATTTTACCGCAGATGGAATAGCAATTAATAGAGTTGTAAAAGTAAATACAGATCCTAAAAATGGATTCATACCAGAGATAAACATATGGTGACCCCATACGATGGTTGACAGAAATGCAATGGCTAGAATTGATGCAACCATGGCTCTGTAACCAAACACTGGCTTACGAGAATTTGTAGCTAATATTTCTGAAACCATACCCATGGCAGGTAGTATAACAATATACACCTCAGGGTGACCTAAGAACCAAAATAAGTGTTCAAATAATACTGGTGAACCTCCTTGGTTATGCAATACTTCTCCGGCAATAAAAATGTCTGACAAGAAGAAAGAAGTACCAAAACTTCTATCCATAATAAGCATAAGCGCTGCAGATAAAAGTACAGGGAAAGATACAATACCAATAATAGCTGTTACAAAGAAAGCCCATATAGTAAGAGGAAGACGCGTCATACGCATTCCTTTTGTTCTTAAGTTTATAACCGTTACCACATAATTTAAAGACCCAAGCAAAGAAGATGCAATGAATATTGCCATAGAAACAAGCCACAGCGTCATACCCGCACCAGAACCTGGAATTGCCTGAGGCAACGCACTAAGTGGTGGGTATATAGTCCAACCTGCAGAAGCAGGTCCTGCTTCAACAAATAATGACATAACCATGATTAAACTTGATAAGAAAAACAACCAATAAGAAACCATGTTTAGGAATCCTGATGCCATATCTCTTGCCCCAATTTGCAATGGAATAAGTAGGTTACTAAAAGTACCACTAAGACCGGCGGTTAATACAAAGAAAACCATGATAGTTCCGTGAATGGTAACCAGTGCAAGATATACACTAGGGTCCATAACGCCACCTTCTGCCCATTTACCCAGTAACATTTCGAATATTACAAATGGCTCTTCTGGCCAAGCAAGCTGCATTCTCATCAAAATTGACATCGCAATACCAATAATACCCATAAACAAACCTGTTATAAGGTATTGCTTAGAAATCATTTTATGGTCTGTACTAAAAATATATTTAGTTACAAATGTCTCTTTGTGGTGATGCCCGTGATCATCTACTGCGTGTTCTTCTGCGTGTGCTGACATATCTTAGCTCGTTTTTTTATTTATTTAGGGATGTAGCTATGGTTGCTTGTTGTGCAATCCAAGCGTCATACTCTTCTTGAGTTTCAACAATAATTTTCATTTGCATGTTGTAGTGATTGGTACCACAAATCTTGTTGCAAAGCAATAGGTAATCAAACTCGTAAGGCTCCAATGCTTCTTCGCCTTTAGCCATTAATTCTAAAGAATTCTTTCTTCTAATAGTATTAATTCTACTTACTTTACCCATAACCTCTTCATCCAATCTCATTTGCTCTGTGGTTACAGAGGGCGTAAAGGCAAATTGTGTAATCATACCAGGAACACAATTCATTTGCGCTCTAAAGTGCGGCATATACGCTGAGTGAAGTACATCCTGAGAACGCATTTTAAATAATATTTTTCTACCCAGGGGTAAGTGAAGTTCATTAACAACAACATCATCCTGTGCGTTAGGATCTGAGGTGTCTACACCCAATTGGTTTGCTCCTTCAATTAAACGCACATTGGCCTCACCCAGTGTGTTATCTTCACCACTGTAACGAGCTCTCCAATCAAACTGATAGGCATACAACTCAACAATCATTGGATCATCATCTTCACTAACATTCATGATGTCTGTCCAGGTAAATAGACCATAGATAATAAGTCCTGCTAAAACAATTACAGGAATTACGGTCCAGATAAACTCTAACTTATCATTATCTGCAAAATATAAAGCACGCCTGTTTTTATTTCCTCTGTATTTGAAAGCAAAATAGCTTAACAACCAAAGTGTAATAAACCCTACAAAGAAAATAAGTACCATAGAAATTAACCATAAATCGTCAATTCCTTGTCCATGCTCTGAAGCGGCTTTAGGCAATAAAACCTCTCCCCATTTCCAGAATGAAACAATTAATATAGCATAGGTAACAAACACAAACATTAGCATCAACCATCCGTTGATATTGTTGTCTTTGTCTGAAGCAATCTCTGAAGATTCACCTAACTGTTCCGGGGTTTTTGACATTCCAAAAATCTTACCCATCTGTAATACAGTGATTCCGAAGAGAATAATTACTAATACAATTAAAAATGCGGTCATCGTTATTGGTCTTCTAAATAATTAATAATGATAATTTTTACTTTCTTTCATGAAAGGGTTGTTTTTCAACACTAAAGGCGCTTTTGTTAATGCTGTAAAAACAACAAGAATAAAAAGACCAAGGAAAAATAACATAGACCCTATTTCTGGTATTCCTATAAACCAGCTTTTTCCAACTGTTCCAGGCATAACCATCACAAAAATATCTATATAATGTCCTACAAGTATTACAATACCTGTTAGTACTACAAACCAATTAACACGTTTGTAATCACTGTTCATTAACAGCAATAGCGGGAATAAAAAGTTCATTGCCAACATACCAAAGAATGGCAGGTTAAAATCTTCTATACGCGTCATGAAATAGGTAACCTCTTCAGGTATGTTTGCGTACCAAATCAACATAAATTGAGAGAACCATAAGTAGGTCCAGAAAATACTAAAGCCAAACATAAACTTTGCCAAATCATGGATGTGACTGTCATTTACTATTTCAAGATATCCTTGAGATTTTAAAAATATTGTAATTAATGCAATTGTTGTTATAGCACACACCATCATTCCAGCAAGAACATACCAACCAAACAAAGTTGAGAACCAGTGTGGGTCAAAGCTCATAATCCAATCCCAAGACATCATAGACTCTGTGTATAAAAAGAATACTAAGAACCCAGCTGAAATTCTGAAGGTCTTTTTAAAGTTACTGTAGTCATTTTCTTTTGCGGTATCACCTGCACGAGAAAACTTAACTGCAAAGTGACGGTAAGTAATCCAACCCCCTAAAAATATAGCAGCTCTTATTAGCATCCATGTTCCGTTAAGCCAACCAGCTTTACCTTGAAGAAGTACATCATGTGCAACAACCTCTGGATCTGCCCATACAAATAGATGGTTGATATGGAATCCTGATAAACCTAACAAAACAAACATAATGATTCCACCAGGCACTAAATATGCCGTAATGGCTTCCATTACTCTAAAAAGTACTGGAGACCAACCGGCCTGAGCAGCAAAATTTACTGCATAAAAAGCCAAGGCTCCAAGTGCAATCATAAAGAAAAAGAAACAAGCAACATACAAGGCAGACCAAGGTCTGTTTTGTAGTTGATGTAAGGTATGCTCTAGGTGTTTCTGCTCGTGCGCAGCGTCATGAGAGGCTCCATGAGCAGCATCATCATGGCTGTCTTTGATTGTGTCGTGACTCTCGTTAGAGGCCTCACCGTGATCATCACCATGTGCCGCCATCATTTGTTTTACCTCTGCAGTAGACCCTGGAGCAGACAAAAATCCTGCACCAATACCAACAGCACCAAGCACCATCAATATGATAGCAAATAATTTAAGTTTATTAGGTAGCGTATAATTCATATCTAAGCTATTCTATTGTTCTTTTGTTAGTGTGTTTGTTCGTTGTGGTTTTGTGCAGCCTCAGACTCATCTACAACCTCAGGTACTAAAAGCGCAGTTCCTTCTAATGTTGCTTTTAAGTTCATCACATGCTGGGTAATTTGCCAACGTTCTAACTCATTGGTCTGAGATGCATAAGATCCCATAGAGTTTAAGCCATACATCTGTACATGATACACACCACCTGGGGTAATTAATCTTCCAGGTGCAGCATAACTAGGAATTCCTAATATCTTTTCACGCTGCATTAAAATCCCATTTCCATCTCCTTTATCTCCGTGACAAACAGCACAGAAAATCGTGTACAAATTCTTACCAGCGTCCAAGTTTTTTTGAGTAACCTCTAATGGGTTTTTCAAATCTTTCTTGGCAGCATCTGAGCCTTTTGTTGTGTCTGGATAATCATAGGGAGCGTATCCTCTTGGTACGGTTCCCAAAACTGGTAACATTGCTTCTTGCCCCCCAGGAAAAACTTCGTACTCACCATAGGTTTCATATCCTACAGGCTCATACATGTTTGGCATATATTGGTAGCTAGGCTTGGTGTCGCCTCCGCAAGAAACCAATACTATCAATGCTATTAAAGCAATACTTATATGGAGTATCTTTTTCATATTAATGATCATCATCAGATTCTACTATACTAATTTCAACAGCTCCTGTATCTTGCAAGAACTTAGACATTTTGTCTATATCATGGTGCGAAGCATCAACAGCCATTAAAAAATGGTCATCGGTTGTTCTTACATCAGGATTTTCTGCTTTTTTGAATGGCCATAGTTTACTTCTCATATAAAAAGTAATTACCATTAAATGGGCTGCAAAAAAGACAGTCAACTCAAACATAATTGGTACAAAAGCAGGCATGTTTTCGATGTAGCTAAAACTTGGCTTACCACCAATATCTTGAGGCCAATCTTCAATCATAATGAAATTCATCATTGTAATTGCAACTGCAAGTCCTACAATACCGTACATAAAAGCCGTAATGGCAATACGTGTAGGCTCAAGACCCATTACTTTATCTAGCCCATGCACCGGAAAAGGTGTGTAGACTTCTTCGATATGATAGTGAGCCGCGCGCGTTTGTTTAACCGCATGCATTAAAATATCATCATCGTTGTAAATTGCATGTATCACTTTGGAAGCCATACTAGTTGTTTTTAAGTTTAGAAGCTTGTCCTGCCCAGTCATCGCGCTTTGCTCTTCCTGGTAACTCGCCTAAAATTTCATCGAATAAATCATACTCTTGATTGGTCATTTTACTTATCTGCTGAAAAGTAAATAATCCCATAGCATTTAATTTCTTTTGTAATACTGGTCCAACACCTGTAATTTTCTTAAGATCATCAGGGCTTTGAGTAGCTGCATCAAAACTTCCTAGTGTAGCTAGCAAGGTCTTTAACTTACCTTGATCATAGCCGCTTTTTGATGATTTTACTGGGGTTGCAGCAGGTGTTACAACATCATAGTGTTTTACATCATCTCCATGCTTTTCACGTAAGGATTTGAATTTTGACCCAGAACTCTTTAAGATAGATTTCACCTCTGCCTGAGCAATTACAGGGAAGGTTCTAGCGTATAGTAAGAACAACACAAAGAAAAATCCTATGGTTCCTATAAAAATACCTATATCAACAAAAGTTGGTGAGAACATGGTCCAAGAAGATGGCAAGTAATCACGATGCAATGAGGTAACAATAATTACAAAACGCTCAAACCACATTCCTATGTTTACTACAATAGAGATAAAAAAGGAGAACATGATACTTGTACGTAATTTTTTAAACCACATAAACTGCGGAGAAAACACATTACAAGACATCATTGCCCAATAGGCCCACCAGTAGGGTCCAGTAGCTCTATTTAAAAACGCATACTGTTCGTACTCTACTCCAGAGTACCATGCAATAAACAGCTCTGTGATGTATGCAACACCAACAATAGAACCTGTAAGCATAATAACAATATTCATAAGTTCAATGTGCTGAATGGTAATGTAATCTTCTAGTTTAGACACCTTTCTCATGATAATCAAAAGTGTGTTTACCATTGCAAAACCAGAGAAAATTGCTCCAGCTACAAAATATGGAGGGAAAATAGTAGTATGCCATCCAGGTATAACAGAAGTAGCAAAATCAAAAGATACAATGGTGTGTACAGAAAGTACAAGTGGTGTAGCCAAACCTGCCAATACCAGAGATACCTCTTCAAAGCGTTGCCAGTCTTTTGCACGTCCACTCCATCCAAAAGAAAGAATACCGTAAATCTTTTTTGTAAAAGGAGTTACTGCTCTATCACGAATCATTGCGAAATCTGGTAAAAGTCCTGTCCACCAGAAAACCAGTGATACAGAAAGATATGTAGAAATTGCAAATACATCCCACAACAAAGGAGAGTTAAAGTTTACCCACAAAGACCCAAATTGATTTGGAATTGGCAGTACCCAGTATGCTAGCCAAGGACGTCCCATGTGTATAATTGGGAACAAACCTGCTTGTATTACAGAGAAGATAGTCATCGCCTCTGCTGAGCGGTTAATTGCCATTCTCCACTTCTGACGGAAAAGTAACAGTACTGCAGAAATCAAAGTTCCTGCGTGACCAATACCTACCCACCATACAAAATTGGTAATATCCCAAGCCCAACCTACGGTCTTGTTTAATCCCCAAACTCCAATACCGGTAGATACGGTGTAAATAATACAACCTAATCCCCATCCAAATGCAACAAGAGCAATAGTGAATACAATCCACCATGATTTGTTGGCTTTACCTTCAACAGGAGCGGCTACATCGATGGTAACATCGTGGTAGTTCTTATCTCCTATAACTAAGGGTCTTCTAATAGGTGCTTCGTAATGCGACGCCATATTTTATATACTATTTCTTAGTTAGTTACGCTTTTTTTGAATTTCTCACCTTTGTCTGATAGAATACGTTAGGTTGTGTTCCAACGGCTTCTAACAAGTGATACATTCGCTTATCTTTTTTCTCTTTATATACTTCACTATCATGATCATTGATATCTCCAAAGACCATTGCTCCTTTATCACATGCTGAAGAACAAGCTGTCTGAAATTCTGCATCTTTTACTGGACGCCCATCTCGTTTTGCCTCAAGGATTGATAATTGTGTTTTTTGAATACACATAGAACATTTTTCCATAACCCCTCTAGAACGAACATTCACATCTGGGTTAAGGACCATTCTACCTAAATCATTATTCATGTGGTAGTCAAACTCATCATTCTCATTGTATAAGAACCAGTTAAAACGACGTACCTTATAAGGACAGTTGTTTGCACAGTATCTTGTACCTACACAACGGTTATACGCCATGTGGTTTTGACCTTGTCTACTATGAGTGGTTGCCGCTACTGGACAAACAGTCTCACATGGAGCATGATTACAGTGTTGACACATAACCGGCTGAAATGCTACCTGTGGGTTTGCAGATGGATCTTCCAATTCTGCAAATTGAGATAGTGACTCACCCAGGCCAGACATGTTTATTTTCTTAGACTCATCTCCATCAAAACTTTCTTCTGATGAGTAATATCTATCGATACGCAACCAGTGCATATCACGACTCTTACGCATTTCTTGCTTTCCAACAACTGGAACATTGTTTTCTGCATGACATGCAATTACACAAGCTCCACAACCCGTACAGGCGTTTAAGTCTATGGATAAATTAAAATGATGCCCAACAGAGCGATCAAAAGATGTCCATAAATCTGCCTCAGGAGAGGTTACTGGAATTTCTTCGTGATCTCTAGAAACCTTCAATACAGGATTCCAAGCATACTCACCATCTCTATTTGCTTTGGTGGTATTAAATATCTCTAATGTTGTCTCACGAATAATATCTCTACCCATCATCGTGTTATGCAACTGTACACATGCAAATTCATGCATTCCAGATGCTTTCTCTAAAGAAACACGTTGTACAGATGAGAAATCGTTATATAATGCATAGGCATTTACACCTGTTTGCATTTCTTGTTGAACAGCGGCTGTTTTTCCATAACCAAGTGCTAAACCAACAGAACCTTTTGCTTGCCCTGGCTGAATTAAAACGGGTACGTTTTGAATCACAACACCATTCATAGTAACATTTACATAGCTACCATTTAAACCACCATTGGCTACATTTTCGTTAACTAGACCCATGCTAGCTGCATCTGCCTTTGAAACAGTTATATAGTTATCCCAAGTGGCTCTTGTAATAGGATCTGGCATTTCTTGTAACCAAGGGTTGTTAGCCTGTTGCCCATCACCTAAACTTGTTTTTGTATACAATGTAAGCTCTAAATCACCTTGTTTTAAACCGCCGTCTAAACTTGCATTTGAGCTACTAGTATCAACAGATGTCTTTTCTGTAGAAAGCGATTCGTTTGATACATTTGTAGCAGAGGTAACAATACCTGCTTCTAATGCCTTATTCCAGGAAGTTCCTGCCAACACCCCAGACCAAGTCTGTTTGATGTAATCGTTATATGCTGCATCGTTTGCTGTCCATACAAGCAGACAGTCTTGAAACTGTCTTGTATTAAACAAAGGACGAATGGTAGGTTGTGTTAAACTAAAAGAACCTTTTTTGATTTGTGCATCTCCCCAAGATTCTAGATAATGAGGGGTTGCAGCAACCATTTGTGCTAAAGATGCCGTAGCGTCTTTCTTCATTGAAAATGCCAAAGACATTTCTAATTTCTGATATCCTGCAGCAAATTGTTCATTGTTTGGCAAAGAATACACAGGATCAACTCCCACTGTAATCAATCCTTTCACACTTCCGCTAATAACACCCTGCATAACACCGGCAACTTGAGAAGCGCTACCTTGTCGTGTCATTTTTGGAGAAACAGCATCCATTACAACGCTATTTGCATTTGCTACAAGTGCCATTTTTTGTGCCGCAACACTTGGTAATCCTGTAACGATAACACCTTTATTCCCTGCTGCTGCTAACTCAGCTTTTGCGCTGGCAACTGCAGTTGCAATATTCTCTGGCAAACCAGAAGTGCTACCACCAGTTAACGCCTTTAAAATTTGTAATTGTTGTGATGGAGTTGCAGGCACACGAGTATCTGCATTTGCTCCTGTTAATGACATGTTAGCTTCAAACTGAACATGACGAGACATTTTACCGTTGGTTGGCACATGTCCTTTTGTGTAACTAGCGTCATAGCCACCACCTTGCCAATCTCCAAGGAAATCTGCTCCTACAGATACAATCACCTCAGCCTTGCTAAAGTCATAATCTGCCATTGCTCTTGTTCCGTAAACAGCCTGAAATGCATCTAAAGCTTCAGAGCAAGAAACTGTATCATACACTACATGACGTACGTTTGGAAATTTGCTAGTAAATTCTTTAATTAATTTTGAAGTAGATGGACTCGCAAATGTCTGCGTTAATAAAACAACATCTTTGCCCTGCATCTGGTTTAGTTTTCCTGCAACAGCTGCATCAAAATCTGTCCAAGAAACATCTTTACCAGCAAGTTGTGGTGCTTTTAATCTATTGTTATCATACAATGACAACACAGAAGCATGTACTCTTGCGTTTACACTACCACTGTTGTTTGCTAAGTCGTTTCGTTCTATTTTGATAGGACGGCCTTCACGAGTTTTAACCAGTACGTTTGCAAAATCAAAACCATCTGCTATGGTACTTGCATAATAATTTGCTACACCTGGAACGATCTCATCTGGTGCAACAACGTAAGGAATTGATTTAATTACGGGTCCTTCACAAGCTGCCAATGATGCTGCAGCAGTTGTAAAACCAACGTACTTTAAGAAATCACGACGCGTAGTTGATGAAGCCTCTAGGGTTTCTTTATCACCCAAAAACTCATCTGTTGGTATATCTGTAACAAATTCGTTTTGCTGTAATGCCTCAACAATAGTGCTGTTTTCATCTAGCTCCTCAACACTTTTCCAGTATTTCTTGTTTGATGCCATATTATATAATTTCGATGTGCGAACTACGTTTCTTGTTGAGAAATACTAAACTTCAATCTAGAATCGTTTTTCGTTTTTAAAATTTTTAATTTATTATTATTGAATTAGTAGTGACACTTACCACATTCCAATCCACCCATTTGCGCAGCTGTTAACTGCTCTACTCCATATTTCTTGGATAACTCTTCATGAATTTTATTGTAGTAATCATTGCCCTGAACCTTGACATTTGTTTCACGGTGACAATCAATACACCAACCCATTGTTAAGGGCGAGTATTGGTACATAATCTCCATCTCTTCAACAGGACCGTGACATTTCTGACAATCTACACCAGCAACAGTAACGTGTTGTGAGTGATTGAAATAAGCAAAGTCTGGCAGGTTGTGAATACGAACCCATTTCACTGGCTCTGTCTCACCTGTGTACTTTTGGTTCTCTTCATCCCAACCAACAGCTTTGTATAGTTTTTGAATTTCTTTGTTGTAATCAACTCCGTATTCTGCCAAACCTTCTGCCTGAACACCTTCTGCAACTTCACCAATACTCTTGTGACAGTTCATACAAACGTTTAATGAAGGAATACCAGAATGCTTACTCTTTCTTGCAGATGAGTGACAGTAGTTACAATCAATCTCATTTGATCCAGCGTGAATTCTGTGAGAATAATGTATTGGCTGAACAGGAGCATATCCTTGGTCTATTCCAACACTCATAAGGCCGCCGTATATAAAATATGCAGAGCCTAATAAAAATATAACAGCTGTTACTAAAAGTAAAAACTGGTTTTCTATAAATGATTTCCAGATAGGCTTACTATGCTCTCTAACAGGAAGCGCAACTCCATTTGCAACTGCAAATTTATTTAGTGTTTTTGTTACCAAAAATAGTATGGTAACCAACAGCAAAAATACCAAGGTAAGTATCCCTAGTATGATGTTGTTTGAAACGCCGTTTCCAGAACCTGCATCTTTAGCACCTGGCAAAGCAGCTGGAGCAACTGATACTTTTTTCTCTGTGTAGGTGTAGGCTACAATATCATCAATGTCTTTGTCGCTAAGACCCGGAAAAACATTCATTGCAGATTTGTTGTACTCTTCAAAAATGGCATTGGCACGAGAATCACCAGAGGCAATTAGCGCAGCACTGTTTTTGATCCAACTGTACAACCACTCTTTCTCATACTTATCTCCAACACCATACAAAGCAGGGCCAGTAGCCTTTTTGTACAGTTTGTGACAAGCGGCACAATTTGCCTTAAATAATTTTTCACCCAGGGCGGCATCACCACCATTGGCAGAAACTGCAGCAGCATCATCTGCGGGAGTAGCTTGAGCCAATACATTTGTAGATAACGATAACGCGAGGGCTAAGGTTACTACTGACAAAATTGAGGAAAGTCTTCTTAAATTCACCTTTTGCATACTAATGTTAATTTTCGTCAATAGTTTGGCACGTAATTGGTTAGTGATTTATCTTAAATATCAGGCCATTTACCACACCATAAATAACTGTGCAAAAGTACTACATAAAGACGAAATTTGAAATCTAATTATTTTGTATAATCTTAATTTATAATTGTTCTAAATAATAAATTTAGTCTTCAACAAGAGAAACTCTTGTACATTTGCAGTAACAACTATATACTATGAAAAATCGCAACACATTTAACCTATTTATTCTCAGTATTTTACTCGTTTTTTTAACACAATCTTCTGTAGCCCAACCGGGCACTGTTACCATAAATGCTGATGCTCAAATTAATGAACTACTCACTATAAAAAAGAGTTTAGAAAGCGAAAACAAAATGGATGAAGGCTATACCATCCAGTTATTTTATGGGAACCTTGAGATGGCAAATACTACCTTAAAAAAATACAGAAGAACCTATGGAACATGGCCTGCTTCTATAGAGTATGAAACGCCAAACTACAAAGTATGGGCAGGAAATTTTGCCACAAGAATTCAGGCAGATAGAGCATTAATTGAAATTAAGAGAGGGTTTTCTGGCGCATTTATACTAGAAAAAAAATAAAACACTCCTCAACAAAAAAGCGCTAGATTCATGCATGAATCTAGCGCTTTTTTATTACTCAAATTATAGTAGTGCTCTGTGTTATTTTAGTTTTTTCTTCACGGCTACTTCGTGGAAACTTTCTATAACATCACCTTCTTTAATATCATTGTAGTTTTTAACCTGCATACCACAATCATATCCTTTTGCAACTTCTTTAGCATCGTCTTTAAATCGTTTAAGACTGTCTAATTCTCCAGTGTATATAACAACACCTTCACGAATTAAACGTATACCTGCGTTGCGAATAATTTTTCCAGTCAATACCATACAACCTGCAATAGTACCTACCTTAGAAATCTTAAAGGTTTCGCGTATTTCTGCAGTACCTGTTATCTCCTCTTTCATCTCTGGAGACAACATTCCTTCCATTGCATCTTTAAGGTCATTAATTGCTGCGTATATGATACTGTAAGTACGGATATCAATCTCTTCTTTATCAGCAATTTGTCTAGCATTACCCATTGGCCTTACATTAAATCCAATAATAATAGCGTCTGATGCAGAGGCCAGCAATACATCACTCTCTGTGATAGGCCCAACAGCTTTATGTATAATATTTACCTGTATCTCTTCGGTAGATAATTTCTGTAAACTATCCGTCAATGCCTCTACAGATCCATCAACATCACCTTTCAAGATAATGTTTAATTCTTTAAAGTCTCCAAGTGCGATACGACGTCCAATTTCATCAAGGGTAATATGACGCTGTGTACGAACAGATTGCTCACGTTGTAATTGAGTACGACGACCTGCAATATCTTTTGCTTCACGCTCGTCTTCAAATACATTGAATTTATCTCCTGCTTGAGGGGCTCCTGTTAAACCTAAAATAGAAACTGGCGTTGAAGGCCCTGCCTGATTTACTTTCTTGCCTCTCTCATCATGCATGGCTTTAACTTTACCACTGTGCTGACCTGCCAATACGTAATCTCCAATTTTAAGGGTACCTCCTTGTACTAAAATTGTTGAAACATATCCTCGACCTTTGTCTAGGAATGCTTCTACAATGGTACCATTTGCGATTTTGTCTGGATTGGCTTTTAGCTCCAAAAGTTCTGCCTCAAGTAATACTTTTTCAAGTAATTCTGGCACACCTTCTCCTGTTTTTGCTGAGATATCGTGGGATTGTATCTTACCACCCCAATCTTCAACAAGAAGATTCATTTGCGCTAATTGTTCTTTAATTTTTTCTGGATTAGCATCTGGCTTATCTATTTTATTAATTGCAAAAACAATTGGCACTCCTGCCGCTTGGGCATGACTAATTGCTTCTTTTGTTTGTGGCATAATGGCATCATCTGCCGCCACTACAATAATAGCTAAATCTGTTACTTGAGCACCCCTTGCACGCATGGCTGTAAAGGCCTCGTGACCTGGTGTATCAAGAAAAGCCATTTTTTGACCATCCTGCAATTCTACACCGTAAGCACCAATATGTTGGGTGATACCCCCAGACTCTCCTGCAATTACATTCTCTTCACGAATGTAATCAAGTAACGATGTTTTACCATGATCAACATGACCCATTACCGTTACAATAGGAGCTCTTACTTGCAAATCTTCTGGAGCATCTTCAACTTCCTGGATAGACTCTTCAATATCTGCAGTGATAAACTCTACTTCATATCCAAACTCTTCTGCAACAATAGAAATTGTTTCTGCATCTAAGCGTTGGTTCATTGTTACCATCATACCCAAAGACATACATGCAGAAATAATTCCTGTAACAGGTGTATCCATCATGGTAGCTACTTCACTAGCGGTAACAAACTCGGTCACTTTTAAGACCTTGTTATCTATTGCTTGTTGTGCTAATTCATCTTCTGTTTTTTGACGATGAATATCACGTTTCTCTCTTCTATACTTAACACCTTTTCCTTTAGAAGATTTTCCTTTAAGTTTTTCTAAGGTTTCCCTTACTTGCTTTTGGATATCTTCCTCGGTAGGCTCTGCTTTTGGAACATTGGCTCGTTGAACCACTCTTCTTACTGGGCCTCTTTTCTCTCGTGCATTTGCCGGTGAACCCCCTTTTGGAGCTTCTTTAGTGATACGACGTCTACGCCCTTTTTTATCGCCTGGTGCTCCTGGAGCAGGTTTTTTCTTTTCTGGTTTTTTAAATTGAGTTAAATCAATTTTTTGTCCTGTAAAGTTAGGCCCATTTAATTTTTTATACTGAGTTGTCACCGATTCATCTAGAACAGGAGCTTCTGGCTCAATGTCTTTAGTAACTGGAGCCTCTTTTTTTGTTTTTACAGCCTTTGCAGCTTCTTTATCTAGTGGAGTTGCAATCTTTTTGGCTGTTTCTTTTTTGGTGGTAGTCTCTGGCTGAACATCTGGGGTGTCTTTTTTGTCCTCAGAAACCTCTACCTCAGGAGCTTGTTTTTCTTTTGGCTTTACATTACCCTTGGCATCAAGGTCAACTTTTCCAACTTTCTTTGGGCCTTTTAGCGTTGCTTTTGCTTCTACCACTTTTTGAGCAGCGGCAGCGGCGGCTTTTTCTGCAGCAGCATTTTCTGCAGCAAGTTTTGCAGCAGCATCGGCTTCGGCCTTTCGCTTCTCTTGCTCTTCGCGTTCACGCTCGCGATCATTAAAGAGCTCTTCTTTCTCTTTACGTTTCTCTTCGCCTACTTCCTTGGACTCTACTTTTTTCTCTTTGTCCTTTGCAAATCCTTCTGATAAGAGTTTGTATTCTGTGTCAGAAATTTTTGCAGTCGGGCGCGCCTCTATCTCTATGCTTTTAGATTTTAAAAAATCTACCGCGCGATCTAGAGAGATGTTAAACTCCTTAAGTACCTTATTGAGTCGTATCGATTTTACTTCAGCCATAAAAATGCTTGTCTGTTCTTTTTAACTACTTTAAATCTTGATGATAAAAATACTAATATGTATCCTACTCGTCAAATTCTTCTTTCAATATATTGATAACCTCTTGAATCGTTTCCTCCTCAAGGTCGGTACGTTTCACTAAGTCATTAAAATCATAATCTAATACACTCTTGGCTGTATCAAGGCCTATTTTGTGAAATTCTGCGATGATCCACTCCTCTATTTCATCACTAAATTCTCTTAATTCTACATCTTCTTCTGCTCCTTCACGCAATACATCAATTTCATACCCTGTTAACTGGCCTGCAAGTCTAATGTTGTGTCCTCCACGACCAATAGCCTTACTTACCTCCTCAGGACGCAGAATAACCTCAGCACGCTTGGTCTCTTCATTTATCTTAATAGAAGTTACCTTCGCAGGGCTCAGGGCGCGTGTTATAAATAAGTTTAAATTGGTTGTGTAATTAATTACATCAATGTTTTCATTCCCTAATTCACGAACAATACCGTGTATTCTCGAACCTTTCATACCCACACAGGCACCAACAGGATCGATACGATCATCATAGCTCTCTACGGCTACTTTCGCCTTTTCTCCAGGGATACGCACCACTTTTTTTACGGTAATTAAGCCGTCAAAAACTTCTGGAATCTCTTGTTCAAACAATTTCTCCAAAAATACAGGATTCGCACGTGACATAACAATGGCCGGCTTGTTTCCTTTTAACTCAACACTCTCAATAATTCCGCGAACGTTATCTCCTTTTCTAAAGAAGTCTGAAGGGATCTGTTTGTCTTTTGGCAAGATAATCTCATTTCCTTCATCATCCAACAATATAATTGCTCTGTGACGAATGTGATGTACCTCTGCCGTATAGATTTCACCTTCTAAGTCTTTAAATTGCTTATAGATAATGGTGTTATCATGCTCATGTATTTTTGAAATCAAGTTCTGTCTTAATGCTAAAATAGAACGACGTCCTAGTTGCATTAGCTTTACTTCCTCAGAAACATCCTCGCCAACTTCAAAATCATCTTCGATTTTTCTAGCCTCCGTCAATGATATTTCCTCGTTGGGATCCATCACGTCTTGATCTGCAACAACTACTCTGTTTCTCCAAATCTCTAAATCTCCTTTGTCGGGATTTACAATAATATCAAAATTATCATCACTCCCGTATTTTTTCTTTAGAGCATTTCTAAAAACATCTTCAAGTATCGCCATCAGGGTTACTCTATCAATCTGTTTATCGTCTTTAAATTCTGAAAACGAATCAATTAACGCTAAATTTTCCATATCATTTTAATTAAATGTTACCATAACTTTTGCTTCTACAATATCTGTGTAAGGAAGTACCGCTTGTTTTTGAACCGTTACTTTTCCTTTTCCAACAGGCTTTGGCTCACGAGCTTTCCACTCTAGGGTTACCTCGGTATCTGTTGTTTGTGTAATCTTACCTTCTATGGTTTGGCCCTGTGTTGTTTTTACTTGCAGGTTTCTACCTAGATTTTTCTTGTACTGCCTTGGCAAGCTAAGTGGGCGTGAAACACCCGCAGAAAGAACATCTAAAGAGAAATCTTCTTCTTCTCTATCTAAATTATGCTCTATAGCCCTACTTATTGCAATACAATCTTCTACTCTTACTCCCTGATCACCGTCTATAATAACAGCAATTTTATTATCTGAAGCAATTTCCATATCAATCAAGAACAAATGGGTATGTTCTTTTAATGCTTCATTTAATAATTGGGTGACTTTTTCTCTCATTAAATTTTGCTTATAAAAAGAGGGGACTAGCTGTCCCCTCCTTTTCTCATCATAAATTCTGTGCAAATATAGTACTTTATTTGATATTAAAAAACCTTAGCGCAGCACATTATTTTTTTGTATCTTCATGTAAGAAATTTTTATTAATCCTAATATACAGCCTATGAAACGCATCCTTGTTCCAACAGATTTTTCATCACAAGCAGAAAATGCATTAAAAGTAGCTGTAGAGATTGCAACCAAGCACAATAGTGAAATTTACCTCTTACACTCCCTGGACATGCCATCTCAAATTCGCGGGGTGCAAAACAACGCAAGCATGCCAGAGTCTTTATACTTTATAAAACTGGCAGAAAAAAGCTTTGAAGCGCTTTTAAAAAAAGACTATCTAGGCCCTATTGAGATACATGAGGCGATTGGGCATGACCAAATATATAGTGATATTAATAGAACCGTTGAAGAAAAAGACATTGACCTTATTGTCATGGGCTCTCATGGCGCTAACGGGTTTAAAGAACTGTTTATTGGTAGCAATACAGAAAAGGTAGTGCGCACTGCCAACATACCTGTTTTGGTGATTAAAAACGAGCATACAGATTTTAACATTAAAGATTTTGTATTTGCCACAGATTTTGGAGAAGAGAGTCGTTGGAGTTTTACCCAGGCTCAAAAGTTTGCTAAAGCCATGGATGCAAAAATGCATTTACTATACGTAAATACTCCTGCAGGATTTAAAACTACAGAGCAGGCAAATAAACTCATGCAAGATTTTATTAAAGATTCAAAACAAGAAAACCACACCATCAACATACACAACGCCTACTCTGTTGAGGATGGTATTTTGCAATTTGCTAAAATGAAAGGCGCAAAACTAATAGGAACTAGCACCCATGGACGTAGGGGGCTTTCACACTTTTTTAACGGTAGTATAAGCGAGGATTTAGTAAATCATGCCAACATGCCTGTAATTACCTTTAGGATACAATAACTACATCCCTATAGTTAGCTTGAAAAAAGAACATCCTTACAACATATAAAGGCATAAAAAAACCCCAGATAGAAATTCTATCTGGGGTTTTTTAAACTGTATTAAATGCTACTTAATTGTTGTGCAAAGTAACTGTACCGTAGGTGCCAATATCCACTTTTGGGATAGAAGCATTATAGGTTGTGTTAATTACATCAATAATTGTATTTGCAGTAAAAGCATATCCTCTTGGAGATGGGTGTACTCCATCTAAAGAAAAAGCACCACCTGTTACATAGGTTGATGTTAATACACCTCCATTATAAAAGGCGCCATTTGCAGCAACATCTGCCAAAGCAGATTTCATGTCTCCGTATCCAAGCTCATTAGCAGCAGCTAATCCTTCAATAATAGCATTATATGATGCTCCAGCAGTAGCAACACGAGCTTGCTCTGTTGATGACAACACTAAAGAGTTTGGAAGCGGCAGTGAAACCCCTACAATACCTAATGGATTTGAAGGGTCTGGCACTGTACCTAATACAGAAGATGCTGTTAACACCACTAAATCATCACTTTTTACTTGACGTAATTGACCTAAAAGTGCAGCCGTTTGCGGGTCTAAACCAGCTCCTATAAGAATGGCTGTTACATCTGTTAAATCTACATCTGTCATGATAGGGTAGTTTACACCTTCTACAAAATTAATTGCGCGAATAGCAGCTTCTTCTGCAGAAATAAATCCACCTGCAACTAATTGTCCTAATGCACCATTATAAAGAGCAAACCCACCATTTACCTGAGCTGCTGTTGCAGCATCTAAAGGTATAGATTGTGGTGGTACAGTTGTAAAGTAAGGAATAGATGTTACATCTGGGATGTTTAATAAAACTCCTTTAGCTCCACCAGCTACAAGCGCGTCTACTTGAGCGCTGTATGCCGCTGCAAATACATTAGGATCTGTGATATCATTACCACCATAAGTTGATGGATCAAAGTTTCCTGCTTGATCAACACCAGAACCACCAGAGGTAGCATATCCTAAAATATCATTGTTTCCAATCCACAAACTAAAGAAGGTTGGATTCAAAGAAACTGCATCTGCAAGAACTGTTGTTGACTCGCTGGTTGCAAATCTTGCAAACCAAGGGTTTGCAGTTCCGTTTGCCACACCAGCAACAGATCCATAACCTGGAGTTACAAGATGATAACTTTTTGCTCCTGGTACTCCCATATTATTAAAAGGTCCTGTAGCACTTGTTGTTACATCTGTCATAGGTGTTCCGTCTAATGGTGTTGGAAAAGGATTCCCATTCTCATCTGCAGATAAAACTAGTCTATTACCTGAGATTTGAACACCACCATACAATAGACCTCCTAAGTTATCTGAGGTAAGTGGCTGGGTAAAATCTCCGCCGCCAACAAAACCAAACTGCTCAGCCATAATATTAGGATAAGAATCTTCTTGTCCAGACATATATAATGCGCTATCTGCATAACCTGCAGTTAGAGAATTTCCTAAGGATACATAGTTTGAGAAATCTGCATCTCCTGCGTCGTAGAAACCTTCATCGGTTACTGCATTTTCAAATTCTGGCTCACAACTCACCAAACCAATGGCAAGCAAACCAATCATAAATTTTATAGTATTTTTCATATTAATTAGTTTTTTTTAAATTAAAGTTTGTAAGTGATACCCAAACCTGGTACAAATACACTTGATTTATAGGTTCCTCCAAAACTTGAGTACTGATTAATTAAACCAGCAGGTCCTCCAGATCCTTCAACGAAGTAATCATAAGAAGCATCTACTTCATCAAATTGTAAGTACAAGAAAGAAGCATCAATTTCTAGACGGTCACCAACTTTAAAGGTTAAACCAGCAGTATATCCATTACTATCGTTACGAGGAGTCTCTGGTGCAAAATATCCAGATTGTACTGGAGATTCATCAAAGTAGTATCCACCTCTTAGGGTGAAAGACTCTGATGCCTCATATTGAACTCCAAATCTGTAGGTAGACGCATCTTTGTAATTTCTAAGAAGTACAGAATCTGGTGTGTCATTTCCAAAAACAACAGCTAAAGATTCATAGGCGCTCCAATACGTCATGTTGTAATCAAAGGCAAACAAGAAATCACTGTGCTTGTAAGAAAGTCCCATTGTAAGTTCTGCAGGAAGTGGTAAATCTGCACTAAAGGTTGTGTCTGAGAAAGGAGTTAGTGGAGAGTTAGGTACATTCTCGAAGGTAGCATCTCCATCTTCTGCGCTTAGAATTATTTCTGAGCGGTAATTAGCACCAACAGTTAAATTCTCAGAAGCTTTTAACATAGCACTTGCGGTCCAACCCCAGTTACTAATTCCAGTTTGCTCAAGAGTTACCTCAGATCTGTTTCCGTCAAGATCTACAAGAGTTCTGTTAAGGTTTTTGTTAAAGTTAACACCACCTGTTGCGTAGATTGGTCCTCCACCAACACTAAATTTGTCAGTAATTTTAACAGATACACTTGGTTGTACAAAAATAGCCTGAAGCGCTATATTATTAACAAGGTGAGATCCAGCCCAGTCATCTTCATAGGCAACAGTACTTCCGTAAGGGGTATAAATCCCTAAACCAAATGCAAGCCAATCGTTAGCCTGGTAAGATATATATGCATAAAATGGTGTACCAACACCAGCCTCTGTCATTGCGGTTTCTCCTGTTGCAGAGTTTTGGTAAGAAACATCTGCAAGAACACCATGGGCGCCAACAGATACACTTAATTTGTTTTCTAGGTACACTAACCCTGCTGGGTTAAAAAACACAAGTTCACTACTGTTAATTACAGCAACACCTGTATGACCCATAGCCAAGGCTTTGTTTCCTTGAAGACTCACCCTATACCCACCGGCATAAGTAACAGCCGTTGCAAGAAATAACACCGTGAGGAGTAATACTTTTTTCATAATTGTTTACGTTTAGTTAAAGATTAATTTTTATAAATATAGCTTATATAACACTCAAATTTTATCAATTATGCAATTATTGGGTGTGTACAATACATTTTACTTTGCAATGTTATAAAAAATCCACAACAATTTGATGAAATTGCTGAGGATTTTCTGCATGTAACCAATGGCCAGCTCCCAAAATGGTCTTTATTTGGCTTTTAGGGAAGTGTTTTTGTATGGAAATTTCATCTAAAGAGGTTATGTATCCAGAATTTTCTCCACGAACAAACAAAGTCTCTTTGTTAAAAAATGCAGTAGTAGCAAGCGCTTTACCCACTTGAGCAATTTCTTTGGTAACCACAGGTAAATTAACCCTAAGGGCTAGTTGCTTTTTTTCAATCCAGTATACATTTTTAAGTAAAAAAAGTCGCACACCTGGCTCCTTAATATAACTTGCCAAAACCTCGTCGGCCTTAGCCCTAGAATTAATAATAGAAAAATCTAATAAACCAAGGCCTTTTAAAATATCTTGATGGTGCTCAGCATACTGCCTAGGAGCTATATCTGCAATCAGCAGTTTTGACACCCTTTCTGGGTGAGCAGCAGCAAACTCCATAGCTGTTTTGCCGCCCATAGAGTGCCCTAGTAAAACCACTTGATCTAGATTGTGATGTTCACAATACGATAACAAATCTGCAGCCATAGCCTGATAACTAAAAACAGGATCATGAAAGCTTCTGCCGTGATTTCGCTGATCAATAAGATGCATTTGGTATCCTTGATTGGCAAACTTTTTCCCAAGACTTTTCCAGTTATCACTCATACCCAAAAACCCATGAAGAATTACAAAGGGTGTGCCGGTTCCTATTATTTGTGAGTGTAATATCATACCCTATACTAGTTTGGACAAATAGGCCTCAATGGTAGGCTGCAAGCCTTTATAAATTGCCTCAGAAATAAGCGCATGACCAATACTAACCTCTGCTAGATGTGATACATTTTTAGCGAAAAATGCAATATTATCCAAAGATAAATCATGACCAGCGTTTACTCCCATCCCTAATTGATGTGCTAGTTTTGCACAGGCATCATAAGGTACTATAGCCTCAAAATCTCCCAAAGAATACTGCTTTGCAAAGGCCTCTGTATATAATTCTATTCTGTCTGCACCAACATTGGCTGCCCCTTCTATTGTTTTGAGAGATGGATCCACAAATATCGATGTGCGGATACCGCTGTTTTTAAATTCTGAAATTACTTCACTTAAAAAATCTTTATGTTTTAGAGTATCCCATCCTGCATTTGAGGTAATAGCATCTATACTATCTGGCACCAAGGTAACCTGAGTTGGCTTTATTTTTAAAACCATATCCATAAACTTAGCAATAGGATTCCCTTCTATATTGTACTCTGTTGTCACGGCCTGTTTTAAATCATAGGCATCTTGGTACCTTATATGACGCTCATCTGGACGCGGGTGTATCGTCACACCATGGGCGCCAAACAACTGCACATCTTTTGCGACCTGCACTACACTAGGGTAATTACCACCACGAGCGTTACGCAATGTTGCAATTTTATTAATATTTACACTTAACTTTGTCATCATTATATATTTGAAACAAAAATACAATGCTTAAGCACAGTTTTGAAACTATATTTTAAGTATTTTGCATAAAAACCTTTGCTGTGAACACACAACAATATATCATAAATGACATCACCCCTTTTGACCTTACCACCAAAGTAAGTGAGGTTCAAAACGCTTTCAACCAGCTCACCTACTCACACATCCCTGTGACCAAAGATGGGGTTTTTGAAGGTGCAATTTCAGAAAATGACATCCATTGCTATGATGCAGATAAAACCCTAGAGGCATATCAATACTCTTTAGAGTCATTTCATGTAAAACAGCACACCAATTGGATAGACATACTTGAGGCTTTTGCCCTGAACAATACCACTATTATGCCTGTATTGACAGACAACTACAAATACCTTGGGTATTATGAGCTGAGTGACATCATGAACATCTTTAACGACACTCCTTTTCTAGGAGAAGCGGGAGGCATTATTGTTATTGAAAAAGGTACCGCAGATTATTCTTTTTCTGAAATTTGTCAAATTGTAGAAAGCAATGATGCAAAGATTTTAGGGGTGTTTATCTCAAAAATGGAGAATGACATCACTCAAATCACTATTAAGGTTGGGCACACAGGCATCAATGCTATCGTTCAAACTTTTAGAAGATACAACTATAACGTAGTGTCTAATCATCAAGAAGATAGATTTATTGAAGATCTAAAAAAAAGATCTCAATACCTTGAAAAATACCTAAAGATGTAGTTATGAAAATAGGGATCTACGGCCAATTTTATCACAAAAACTCTGAAACTCACATACAGGCAATTCTCAATGCATTGCAAAGTAAGGGGGTTGAAATTGTGGTCGAAAAAAACTTTTTAGCGCTTATGAGAGAGAACCAATCTTTCCATACAGACTTATCTAGCCTTGCAAGTTTTACTAAATTAGACACTAGCTATGACCTGTTTTTTAGCATTGGAGGAGATGGTACCATTTTAAAATCTATCACCTTTGTGCGAGATCTTGACATCCCAATTGTTGGTGTAAATACAGGAAGACTTGGGTTTCTAGCTACCATACAAAAACAAGATGTAACCTCTAGTATAACAGAAATACTCGAGGGCAATTATTACATCTCTGAGCGCTCTTTATTATCTATAGAAACGAGCCCATCAAACAAGGAGATTACTCCCTTGAATTTTGCATTAAACGAGGTGGCTGTTAATAGAAAAAACACCACTTCGATGATTAAGGTAGAAACTACTATTAACTCAGAACACCTAACCTCCTACTGGTCTGACGGGTTAATTGTATCCACCCCTACAGGATCTACAGGCTATTCACTTAGCTGTGGTGGCCCTGTGATTGAACCTAGCAATAAAAGTATCATACTCACGCCCATTGCGCCTCACAACTTAAATGTTAGACCTCTTGTTGTTCCAGATAATAGCGTGGTAACTCTTAAGGTTTCGGGAAGAGAAGATACCCATTTAGTGTCTTTAGACTCTAGAATTGTAACCCTTGAAAACGAGACGTTAATCACTATTAAAAAAGCACCCTTCACCATTAAATTTGTGCAACCCATAGAAGAGAGTTTTATTAAAACACTTCGAAAAAAACTACTTTGGGGAGAAGACAAAAGAAATTAAGCAATAAAAAACACTAAAAATTGTTTATCAATCTAGACTATGGCTGTTATGGTGGGGTAGTGCCAAGTTTATTGTTATATTTGCGAACTTTTTAAAACTTATGAGGTATTTAACGGTAGTTTTTTTAGTGCTTTTTTGCATACAAAAAGGAGCTTCACAGACATTTGAGCTGGGTGGTTTTGTTGGCGGGGTAAATGTAATTGGAGATGTTGGTAGTACAACGTATGTCAATCCAAATACACTAGCATTTGGCGGTATTTTTAAATGGAATAGAAGCCAGAGGCATTCATTTCGTTTTTCGGCCATTATAGCCAAAGCAGAAGGAAATGATGCAGACAGTAAAGAAAGTAGAAGAAAACAAAGGGGCTACTCTTTTCAAAACAATATTAAAGAATTTTCTGCAGGGCTAGAGTACACCTTTTGGGAGTTCAATTTAAACTCTGGAGCACCAGCTGCAGCGCCCTATCTATATACAGGAATCACCTATTTTATTAATCAGGCCTCTTTAAGTGATGCCCAGGGTGACACAACTCAATACAACCAAACTGGTGCATTTGCAATTCCAATGGTACTTGGGTATAAAGCAACCCTAAGTACAAAATTAATTGGTGCTTTCGAGATTGGGGCTAGGTATGCATTTACAGATAATATCGATGCAAGCAATCCATCTCAAGGAGATAACCAATCACAAGATTTAAAATTTGGAAATCAAAATAATAATGATTGGTATGTCTTTACGGGCATTACTTTTTCATTTACTTTTGGTAGAGAACCCTGTTATTGTAATTTTTAAAGAAATGAGTCGTCTCTTAGAACAAATAAATAAAGATACCATTCCACAACATTTGGCTATTATCATGGATGGTAACGGACGTTGGGCAAAAGCAAAGGGTATGTTTAGGTCTATGGGTCATGAAAATGGCACAAAAGCGGTTCGTGAAATCACAGAGGCTTGTGTGGAGATTAACGTCCCCTACCTAACACTTTATGCTTTTTCTACTGAAAATTGGAATCGTCCAAAAATGGAAGTAGAATTACTAATGAGACTGTTGGTTTCATCATTAAAAAAAGAAATCAAGTTGCTTGACAAGCACAACATAAAATTAAACGCCATTGGCAATCTTGATGCGCTACCAAGTAAAGCACAAAAAGAGCTTAAGGATGTGATTGAAAAAACAAAAAACAACACAAAAATGACCTTGACACTTGCACTAAGTTATGGGTCTAGAGAAGAAATAACAAAAACAATTCAAGAGATTAGTCTTAAAGTTAAAAAAGGATTAATTTCGCCTGAAAATATTGATGAAAAACTGATTAACAATCATCTATACACTCAAGACCTGCCAGATGTAGATTTGTTAATTCGCACCAGTGGTGAGCAACGTATAAGCAACTTTTTGTTGTGGCAACTAGCATATGCAGAATTATATTTTACAGATGTGCTTTGGCCAGATTACACCAAAAACCATCTTTTTGAGGCAATATTAAATTATCAAAACAGAGAACGAAGATTTGGAAAGACAAGTGAGCAATTATAATTCGCATTATATTTTTAGTATGTACAGAAAGATCTTTTGTTTTATAGCCATTGCACTGCTCTGGTCATCAACAATACAGGCACAGCAAAAAGAGCTAGATGCTGGTATAAAATACGAGATAAATAACATTACAGTTGCAGGAGCACAGAGCTACAATGACCAAACTGTTGTTGCCTTTACGGGTCTTAAAAAAGGAGAGCGTATATTCATCCCTGGAGAACGCCTGAGTGAGGTCACAAAAAAATTATGGGAACAAAATCTATTTAGTGACATTGCTATTTACGTTACAAAAATAGATGGAGACCTCGCAGATCTAGAAATCTATATAGTGGAGCTCCCAAAACTAGATGAAATTACAATTGTTGGTGATGGGATTCGCAAAGCGATGACCAAAGAAATTCTAAAAGAAACAGAATTAAAATCTGGGATAAAAATCACTAAAAATTTAATCACTACCACCAAAAATTTTATACGCAATAAATTTGTCGAAAAAGGATTCTACAACACAGATGTTATTATTAGTACTCCTGCAAAACTAGACTCTACAGGTGTTGAAGTTGCTAAAGACATGAAAATCATTATCAACAAAAACAATAGGATTAAAATCTCTCCTCTTGAATTTGAAGGCAATGAAAATCTGCAAGATGGAACCCTAAGGCGTTCCATGAAAAATATTAAAAGAAGAAACCCCATTCGTATCTGGAAGATGTCAAAATTTACTGATGCTGGTTATAAAGAGGATAAAGCATCTATCATTCAGACCTACAAAGAGAATGGGTATAGAGATGCAAAAATAGTAAGTGACAGTGTCTACAACACGAACGATCGCAGTGTTGGTGTTGCCATCAAAATAGAGGAGGGTAAAAAATATTACTTTGGAAACATTCGCTTTTTGGGAAATAGCGTATACACAAATGGCCAATTAAGCCAGACACTGGGCATTAAAAAAGGAGACGTTTACAACGGAACCCTAATGGCAGAACGAATTGAGGACAACACAGACCCAGAAGCCTTTGACCTTACTAACAAATACCAAAACAACGGGTATCTTTTCTCTACCATTAATGCAGTAGAGGTTGCCGTAAGACAAGATACTATTGATTATGAAATAAGGATTAGAGAAGGGAAGCAAGCCTATTTTGATCATATCACGGTGGTTGGAAACACCAAAACAAATGACCATGTAATTTATAGAGAATTACGCACAAGACCCGGCCAAAAATACAGTAAAAAGAATGTGGTTAGAACCATAAGAGAACTAAGTAATTTAGGCTTTTTTGATCCAGAACAAATTTCACCAAACTTTAAAAATGTGGATCCAAACAACGGGACACTAGACATGGAATACTCTGTGGTAGAAAAAGGAGCAAGCCAGATAGAACTTCAGGGTGGATATGGTGGTGGAGGTTTTGTGGGAACTCTTGGACTTTCTTTTAACAACTTCTCACTTAGAAATATATTTAACGCCGATGCCTATAAGCCCTTGCCTATGGGTGATGGACAAAAACTCTCTTTAAGAGCCCAGGCAAGTACAAATTATCAAACCTATAGTTTATCTGTAACAGAGCCTTGGTTGGGAGGAAAACGCCCAGTACAGTTTAGTGGTTCTTTTTCTCATACGGTACAATACCGTTATAATTTCCAAACCAGAGAAGTAGATAAAGACCAACGATTTTTAATCACGGGTGGATCCTTGGGCCTCGCCAAAAGATTGACTTGGCCAGATGACAACTTTACATTCTCTAATGCCATAAGTTTTCAGCACTATAACTTAAAAAACTATAACACAGGGCTATTTACATTTGGTGATGGTTTTTCAAATAACCTAGCATACACTATTGGTCTTACAAGAAGTAATGTGGGTAATAATCCAATTTATCCTAAATTTGGTGCAGAATTTAAAGTCTCTGCCAAAGTAACACTACCCTATTCATTATTTAATGGTGTAGATTATGGTAATCTTGCTCAAGAGCGCGAAGGTTTGGTAGACTTTCTAAGAGAAAACCAATCAGACGTTGACACCCAAGAGCGTATTTCTGCTATAGATCAGGAGCGTTTTAATTGGTTAGAGTACTATAAAATTAAATTTGAGGGAACTTGGTATAACAAAATAACTGGAGATTTGGTATTGCGCTCTAAAACAGAGTTTGGGTTCCTAGGATCCTATAACAACGATAGAGGTGTTGTTCCATTTGAGAGATTCTTTGTTGGAGGAGATGGCCTTGGTGCATTTAGTTTAGATGGAAGAGAAGTCGTTCAACTTCGTGGATATCCTAATCAATCTCTATCACCACAAGATGGAAATAATATTTATAATAAATTTTCGTTAGAAATGAGATACCCAATTACATTGAAGCAATTAGCATCTATATATGTATTGGCATTTATAGAAGCAGGAAACTCTTATGATGGCTTTAGAGATTATGATCCTTTTAATCTTAAGAGGTCTGCTGGCGCAGGATTACGTATATTTATGCCAGCATTCGGATTATTAGGTATCGATTTTGCTTATGGATTTGATTCAACATTGTCGGGAACCAACCCTAATGGCTGGGAAACCCACTTTATAATAGGACAACAATTTTAATTTGGCACGATATTTTCTTAACATTAACCATTACTATGAAAACTAAACAAATTCTTTTAGTAGCGATTGCATTTATTTGCATATCATTTTCAGCAGATGCACAAAGAGGTGTACGTATTGGATACATTGACATGGAATACATACTTGAAAATGTACCTGAGTATATAGAAGCATCTACACAGTTGGACGGAAAAGTACAACGCTGGAAAGCAGACATCGACAAAAAACAACAAGAGATTGACTTAATGAAATTAACCCTCACCAATGAGCGTGTTTTATTAACCAAAGAACTTATTGAAGAGAGAGAAGAAGAAATCAAGATCAAAGAAGATGAGATGATTGCCTATCAGCAAAATCGTTTCGGGTCTGGTGGAGATTTGGTAATACAAAGAAGACAACTAGTACAGCCCATACAAGATCAAGTATTTAATATTGTACAAGAAGTTGCAGAGGCTAAAAAATATGATTTTATCTTTGACAAGTCTGCAGATGTAGTAATGCTTTTTGCTGCCAAAAGAAATGACATTAGCGATATTGTTTTAAGAAGTGTTAATAGAGTAGAGAAAAGAAAAGAAGCCAGCAGTAAAAGAGAGCGTAAAGAAATCGAGAAAAGAGATGATTTATCTCTTGAAGAAGATAAAGAAGTTTCCCAGCGTGAGCAAGAAAATGAGGCAAAGCAGGATGCGCGTGAGCAAATCATGAAAGATAGAAAGAGAGAGCGTGATTCTATTAGAGCTGCAAAGAAAATAGCCTATGATCTAAGAAGGGCTGAATTACTTGAAGCACGCCAAAGAACTAGAGACTCAATACAAGCAATTAGAAATGGCACGCCTTGGCCACCAATACCACCCAAAAACAATGATCAAAATCAAGAGGCAACCCCCCCTAAGCAAGGTGACGGAAACGGGAAATAATTAGTATACTTAAAAATTTATATAACACTTAATTACAATTAAAATGAAAACAATGAAGAATTTAATGATAGCAGTAGCTTTATTTATGGGAGCTACAACTTTTACAAATGCACAATCAAAAACAGCACATGTAGACACACAAGCTCTGGTTGAGTCTATGCCAGAGATGAAGGCTGCACAAAGCCAGTTAGAAAAATTGCAAAAAACGTATGATACAGCCATTAAAGACATGGCAAAAGAGTTTGAAGCAAAAGTAAAGCAATACGGCGCTGAAGAAACAACAAAAACACAAGAAGAAAATGCAAAACGTGTAGAAGAAGTTCAAGGTATGGAGCGTAATATTTCTGCATACAGACAACAAGCTTTGCAAGATTTACAAAAGAAAGAAGTTGATATTTATCAGCCAATTCTAGAAAAAGCACGTGCGGCTATCCAAAAAGTTGCCAGAGCAAAAGGATATCAATATGTTCTTGACTCTGCTACTGGAAACGGTGTAATACTAGCAGATGGGTTTGATCTTTTAATGGATGTTAAAAAAGAATTAGGAATCTAATCTTTACTTTATATCCAAAACAAAAAAGCCTGCTGTGAGCAGGCTTTTTTGTTTTAGGCTTTATGCAATAAAAATATAGTTGATATTAGTACCTTTATCATATGAACAATAAGGCACCTATAGGTATTTTTGATTCTGGAGTGGGCGGGACTTCTATTTGGAAGGAAATTCACAAACAACTACCTCATGAGGCTACTATTTATCTTGCAGATAGTATCAATGCACCCTATGGTAACAAAACAAAAGAGGAAATTCTCTCGCTGTGTATTAAAAACACAGAACACCTTATCTCCCTTGGCTGTAAAATTATAATTATAGCTTGCAATACGGCAACAACAAATGCCATCACCTATTTAAGAAACCATTACCAGATTGCGTTCATTGGCATAGAGCCCGCCATTAAACCTGCTGCATTAATGTCTAAGACAAGCAGTATTGGCATTTTAGCAACTAAGGGTACACTTAGTAGCGAATTATTTGCTGAGACCTCTAAGGCCTTAGCATTAGATATTAAAATAACAGAAGTTGTAGGAGAGGGATTGGTGAAACTTATAGAAAATGGTGAGATTGCCTCGCCACAAACCACAGTGCTGCTTAAAAAATACCTAGAACCTATGTTAGCGGCTAACATAGATTATCTAGTATTGGGCTGTAGCCATTATCCATACCTTATCGAGCAGCTAAAAAAACTACTGCCAGACAACATACAAATAATAGATAGTGGGCAAGCAGTGGCAAGACAAACCCAGCTTGTACTGAGCTCTAATAATCTTTTAAGCACCTCACAAGCAAAACCAAAACTTGAGTTTTTTACAAACTCAAAAGCCAAGACTCTTACTTTTTTATTAAACCAGTACAAAGACAGTATTGATATCTCAGAAAATATCTTTTAATAAAAAAGCCTGCTAATTAGCAGGCTTTTTTATTAGTTAATTGCTGGGCAATTACAATCATAAGGCTCTGGTCTGTTTCCTAAGAAATCATACCCCAAAGTGATTTGATGAAACCCGCCACCATTATTAAATTGAACATCACCTAATTGAAGACCATAGGTGTATGCGAATAAAAAGTTATTATAATTAACCCCTAAAACAGGTGTGATTAATTGTTGTTGTTGTGAGTCGATAACACCTCCCTGAAGATACTCTGCACCATCTAGAGACCTTCTGTATGATAATGCCGCCCAGATCTTACCAAAATCCATGCTTCTAAATAATTTAAAATTCACATCCACAGATTTCTCTGCGGTACCCTCAGAGTATTGAAATAAAACAGATGGCTCATAGCTCCAGTCTGAGCCATAACTACCCATTGCATATCCAGCAGAAACTAGATATCTACGCTGGTTATTAGATTCATTTCTTGGATCATAAAGGTCTCTGTTTTGTAATATTAAATTCTTTACAGTAACATGAGAAGAAAAATTTAAAAAATTATAAGACAAACTAGCATCTATATTGAAATAGGATGCAGATTGTGTGCCTCCAAAAATTGCTGGATCAAAGCTGTCATTGGTTGGGTATGAAAGTAAAAAAGTGCTTTCATTAAGATTAGATTGAGAAAATCCTGCGCTAAGTCCAAATGATAATTGATTTAAATCTGTGGCTGTTCTAGAAAACATTAAATGATATGCATAGGTAATATAACCTCCAGATTGAGAATGAAAACCATTTTTATCGTTATACACAATAGCACCAAAACCAGATTTCTCACCCAGCCTTGCGTTAAAACTTAGTGTCTGTAAATTTGGAGCCTCTAGTTCTCCAAACCATTGTTGACGGGCCGTTAATCTTACTTGATTGTGAGATGCTGCTCCTGCCATAGAGGGGTGCAATAAATACAAATTATCACTCAAGTAGTCGTGATAAACAGGAATACCATCCTGTGAAAATGAAAATTGGGTTACTAATAAAAGTAAAACAACGTAGGTTTTTTTAAAATTCATAATTTTAGTATCGTCTAATTTCTTATCTCTTTAGGGTAAAATGCCCT